>Ga0116229_10000985_pt1 | contig 42570 bp, 28 predicted proteins | sample S1TSphgellanicum_3_FD_87313 | JGI IMG/M metagenome (GOLD analysis project Ga0116229, IMG submission 87313) | Host-associated microbial communities from peat moss isolated from Minnesota, USA - S1T2_Fc - Sphagnum magellanicum MG | ecosystem: Host-associated > Plants > Peat moss > Unclassified...
GGGGGGGGGGGGGGGGGTGGGGGGGTGTGGGGGGGGGGGGGGGGGGGGGGGGGGGTGGGGTGTGGCGGATTTTGAATTCTTCTAGATCCAAAGAAAATCTTGAGAGGGCCATGGCAATTGTGCAAAAGTTTGGGGTAGCCTCAGGAGCTAAACTAAACTTAAGTAAGTCAATAACCCTCTAGGTTTTAACCAAAATCAACGACTGGTCATTGGAAGATGCAGAAGGCCTAAAGAGGGTTTGATGGGCAGAAACTACTCTGTGGTTGGGGTGCACATTTGGGTGGGCCATGCCTCAAAAGGAGAAGGATTCCAAAGTCATTAGGGGATTTTTGTTATAATGGAATTGCAAAAAATTGTCATTAGTGGACAAGATCCTATTGATTAATTAAGTTATCCTTGCATTCACTTGGTATCTTTGCTTGCACATAAACATCTTAACAAAAACCTTGTGTCACTCATATAATTATGATAATGTACTATCATCAAATTAAGAGAAAACATATTATGTCAAGTATTGTCCATTTGTTGCATTAATATTATAGTAATTTTGTTTCATGAATGGGCTGTTTCTTTTAGCAATGCCAAAGGCGTTTGTCATTTAGTTTTTTTCATCATTTGATGAATGCGTTGTGGGTTGCTAAGGTGAGTGTACAATGCTAAAATTTGTAATCCTAAATTTTTGAAAAATCATAAGAAAAGCACAAGAATTTGAATTATTAAATTTTTAAAAAATACGCTACATTAATTGTAAAGTTTCAATGATTAAAGTTTGATCAAAATTGATGATTTTTCAAAAATCATTTTGCATATTTAAAGCACTCAAAATTTACTTATACATAATTTTAATTTAATTTAATTTAATTTAGCATTAGTTTGATATATTAGACTTGTAAACATCATGTAAAATAAGCATTCATGATACTAAAAGTGATACTTTGTCTGTACTTACACCTCTACTTCTGGGGAAGCACTAAAGTCCTAAATCCTCATCTCCAAGCCAAAGCTCTCTTAGCAAAATTGATTCCAAGGGGATTGGCAGCCAATTGCCCTATGAAAGACTTTTATCAGGTACAAAATTCAAAAAAGCGAACAGACAAAAGGGTGGGAAAGGGAAGACAGAAGCACATTGGAAATATTTTGGGGGGAGTGAGAAGGGATCAGTTTTCAGGAGATGCAAGGGATATCCAAAGTAATCCAAATAGTTGTGGGATGAAGATTTTACCATATGGAGGCCATTTAAGGAATTCAAGCTCAGGAATTCATATTGAGAGGACAGGACACCCACCAAAGGGAGATCCTCATCGACATCAACAACAATCCATGCAACCTGTCTCAAGGCTTCAACTTCTAGGTGGGGGAGTGGGTATCCATCCAATCAAACCAAATCCTACAGACAACAAGCTCTACGGAGTAACTTACAACCTGCTCGCTGAAGGGGATGGTGAGTTAAAAGAGGCCCAAAGACAGGGTGAAGACAGGATGACTTAAAGGAAAACTCTAATGTGACAGCATCCAAAAGAAGCTGATGCACGAAACCCTAACTTGAGAGGCCTTAATCGATGTTCACCACTCGTACCTCTCGCTCTGGTTGCGGAGTCTTGGGGACTGTCACTGTGAGCACACCATTCTCGACTTTGGCGTTCACTGATTCGACATTGGCGTTGCGAGGCAAGCGGAAACGGCGCAAGAATTTCCCGTGGGAGCGCTCGACACGGTGCCATGTATCTGTCTTCTTCTCCTCTTCCCGGGTGCGTTCGCCGCTTATTTGTAGTGTTCGATCCCCTTCCACAGTCACTTTGACATCCTCCTTTTGCAACCCTGCACAATCCAAACAGGCGTTTTAGCAGTTAGCAAGATTACGTAACATGTCTTTGCTCTCAGTACTGCACGCATCTTGCAGGCGCAAACAACATCACGAAATCAGAACATATTTTTGGAATTACTACGGCGGATGATGGAGGATTAGAGCACTTACCAGGCAAATCGGCTTTGAAGACATGAGCCTCAGGGGTTTCGACCCAATCAATGCGAGTGCTAGCAACTGCCTGCACGTCCTCCTTCCCTAAATTTTTCCCAAACAAACCAGACGACCACGGATCCACCGGATGATCCCAGAAACCGGGCTCGAAGGGATCAAAATTGCTGCTGCGTCCGCTACCAAAGAAAGGTGTCAATGCCATGCCTAATTGAACGAAGTATATGGAAATGAGAAATGAGAAATCGGATGTCTTCTTCACTCAATAAACAACTTTCTTTGTCTTTTTTTTTCTCTCTCACTGCAGCAAAAGGAATGCTGATTCAGGCAATAAGAACTGATCGATAACAGAAGTGGGCAATTCGAATTGAGAGCAGGACACGACAATAATTTTTGGGAAAGAGACGGGGACGAGATCCTTGATTTATAGAGCTTGGCAACGACGATGCTCTGGCCAAGACTCAAGAAGTCTCCAGCGAGAAATCTCGTGAACATTCCAGAGAGCTCCTCGACTACACAAGCGAGCTCTCGTGAATGTTCCAGAGAGCAGCGAACTCTCGTGAACGTTCCAGAGAACGCTCGACGACAGAAGCGAACTCTTGTGAACGTTCCAGAGAGCCTTTCTTTATGGCCTATCTTTTTCCCCTGCGTAAAACATAAGCTAGGAGTATTTCATAAGACTAGGACATGGTCTGCAGGATGTACCTATATGTAGGCGAACTAAATCAAGTCACGATCCTAAGAAGCCATTGAGGGATCATTGGAACAATTGTACAATACAACCTCCCCAGCCCACAGTCAGCAGATCAATCAGTTTTGCTTGATGGGGGGAAACCTATTAGTCTGTAAGAGAGCTAAAATTTGACCCAGTGGAATGGAGATGGAAAAAAACAAAGCTTCATGAAGGCCATAAATTTTTTCAACTATTCAATTACGAGGGGCTACAAGGTTGGTATGCAAAGTATGGCAACCAATCTTAAGTTAGATTAGCACAAGAAGGGTACAACCTCAAGAAAACGACTAAATTGTACCTAAGCTTGTGGCACCCTTGACTTCCAAGAAAAGTTTCACCCATGCTACGGTTGATCATAGCAGAGGGCCTGCCAGTGGAAGCACTAAGGACTAAGATCGGCCTCCCAAGAGAATGCAAAATTTGCCAATGGGTTGGGGAGGAATTCCGTGCAGCCTTTTTTGACAATAGGGAAGGAAAAACAAACAAACAAACCATCCCACCCCATATAGCAACCCCCAACTTGAAGCACTAAATGAAACCAGATTTGAGGCACATACATATGAAACTGGCTATTGAGTCTTAACCCCTACATGAATTCCAAAGCAGCAAGATAAATCACAAATTTCAAGCACAAGCAATTTGGACAATCATGCAAGATTTAGATCTTCATATCTCACACTTGTAAGAGAACATGGCAACACATTGCAGCCTAGCTTGCTCAGGCCCCAGGGAACACAAATTGGAATTCAGAAAAAGTCAATATTATTCATGGTTTATTTTTTATTTTTTCTTCAGGTGTACAAATCTAATTCATCAAGGGTGTCTGTTGATCCGAGCTAATTTCTTGTGTGAATCAACAACCAAAGCTTTTCAAAGGTGGTTTAAAGTCTGTACACTTCTAGACCTTTCAATGAGGCAGCTTCTAGTCTAAAATCTACCGGTTAAATTTTCTGAGCAATCAACCAATCCTTTCAAGAATTTTCAGGTTCAGATGAACTCGAGTGTTTTAACTTGGGTACGGTCCTTGTGAACTCTAGCTCGAAACATTGACTCCACAAGCTTTTCAGTGTGGGTTAAAAAATTCCATGCACATTCAAAATTAAATGCACTACATTTGGAGCAGTGTATCTATAATATAATACTAGATCTAGTTTTGCCTGAAATAGGTTTTGAATCGAAATGGGTCTTGCATAGTGTGCTTTCACCCGTCTTTCCATATGGAGTCAAATTGAGACCTTCAAGGTGAAGTCCGTCAAATTTATTTACTTGGCTCTGGAGTCAAAAGATGAGATCAAGATTCCGGCAGGACCAGAATGACTTTGATCTACTGCCAAGAGATTGCAGATTCAAGTGATTGTAGATTGAAAGTGCAGCCAGCTGCCCGTCGAAGCATGATTAATGATATTACAGTACTGAATCCTACTGATGGAGATTGGATCAGACTGCAATGAATATCATGGCCACACAGAATGGAGACAAGCATTGGGGACTTGCCAACGGACCTTCATCTTGCCAGGATTGGAGTGCAAGCGCTGCTTCTCTTCGAGTGGGAGGGATTTGAACTTGTTCCAAGTAGTAAGAACAGAACGAAGATCTTCAAGCTTGCGCTCCAATCCTGTACAACAATTTGCATGCATGGTACAGATATGTCCTATGTCGTCGCTCCTCTGCACGCAGCACAACAAGGTTTACAGTCGGAGCTCAGATCAGGCACCAGCTTCTTGTTGCACCTAAACGTCTGAATTTGCAGAGGATTCGTATAAATTGCTGTAACAAGTACCATGTATACAAGCTGTGATGATCATTCATAGCAAAGGTTATACTGGACATTGAGTCGAGTTTGCTGATCAATGAGATACATAGATTTGTAGCTAGTGTTATAGTGCTGTACCTGACAGAAGCCTGAGAAGAATCGGGTGTCGAGGAAGCGAACTTTCAAGCCAAGGTCTAGAAAGCGTTGTTCTCTAATGATAATGCTCAGGACATCTTGATCATGTTTGCCAGGATGCCGTTCTCGAGCAGCATACCAGTACTTGTAAAACTCGATGGTTCGATCATTTGCGCAAGTATATACAAAGCCTCCATTGGGTTCGTTGAGCAGAGATTCTGGAGCGTTGTTGTAGCGGTCACATGCGATTTGGAAGTCGGTGTTTTCTGCAAGTTGGGTGAAGGGATTGTGCAACCAGACTATGTCTGCATCCTGTCATCAAGAGTCGAAAAATATAAGACTCGACTTTGTCGTAGATTCCTGAACCTCATCAAATGTTCCAGAAAATGTACTAAATTGTTCGATGTTGTAGTACTGATCCCAGAATTCGAACATGTACAGTCATCCCTAGTGCATGATGATCGCATGTTTAGCTAGTCGACGATGTAGGTAGTAGGAAGCTGTGAATTTCCGATCCTCACCGAGAAGATGAAGTTGTAGCCCATCTCCAAGACGCTTCGCAGGAACTTGATCCTTCTCCACATCATCTTCAGATAATCCTGAGTCATGAAACCCTTTTCTCCAGAAAAATCAACGCCATAAGTATGAAGCATAAAGCAATGAGGGTGGAGATGCAGGCAACGGTCGTATGCCTTCTGGTCCAGTGCGACAATCACCAAGTGATTGAGAAGTTGTTGTATATTCTCACCTTGCCGAAAGCCTTCTAGATAGATGTCTAGCATACCACCATCGTCTGCCCATGCTTGATTCAGAGTCGTTATGATCACTGTTTTGTTTGGCATTGAAGCTTTCTCCAGCAAATCTCCCAAAATCTTCCGCTCCCCAAACGTCTGCAGCACCAAGATGTCGTCTTGAGGCTAGCCGCTAGACAATATTATCGGCTCTATTATCGGCTCCGATGAACTCATGGAATTTTTCGACTCAAGCAAAGTGAACCAAGGATCTAGATCTTACTTCCAGCAGAAACTCCGCATCAATCTGCAGGTCATGAGGGCACGACTCCTTTGAACAAGAACAAATCTAGCTGGAAACTTTCCAGGACTTGTAAAGAACAAACAAGAACAAATCTGGAAACTTTCCAGGACCTTCGACATCGAGCTGTACGTACTGGAAGAATTGGCGGATATTGATTTACAAAGAACATAACTTACAAGCTCTGGATTCTCGTCGACGCCAAGGAAAGAGTTGACGCTGACAAGCGCCGCTTGAAGACGAAGAGCAGAGCGTTTGTGGAACATGAAAATTACGGGTATCCCCAGGAATGTTGCAACGAGTAGCGTGATGACCAAAACTCTCGTCACTCTGAGCTTCCACCAAGCAGCCATATTCTCATGATCTCTATTCCAAGTCCCTGAGGCGGTCTGCTATAATTACTTGCAAAGCACCGCGTCTAATTCTACGGAACTGCACTTTGCAGGGACTCTCACAAACATCGTGAGAATAGACATTGGTGAATTGCTACTTCCTAGATGCATCATTATCGAGTGGATTTCCTCCTCCTCCTCAATTCTTTGATACTGTTTATTCTCCTTCCTACTTCGCCTTGAACGGACAACCAACAGCAATCGATCAGACCAAGAATTGAATATGGGTCCATGGAGACCAACATCCTTCACTAATGTTGTTCTCATGAAAGATTGACATGGCGAACCAAACCTTTTGCTTTCACGAGGACTCCTCTACTAAGGCAAGAACGCCTTAGCCAATTTCCCGTGAGACAATCGATCCTAGCCGAAGTTCTGTCAGGCCTCGAGTCTCCACCTACTGCTGCCACAAGTCGCAGAATTATCAGGCCGCGCCCAGCTCCTGCATCAAAGCAAATTCCTTTTGCAAAAGTTGATCTCCGGCTCTAGAAAGTTCGCGTGATAATCAAGGAGAATAAAAATTGTCTATCTTTCAGCAGCATCTAGAAATCCAGAAATCTCTTCTCGAGAAAATCACTGTGCCGACATAAAATATGACATCGATCCCTTCTGGGAGATCCACGAGCCCTATCCCTCCGAGCTAGGACTTCACGATTCACCATCCGTTCTTTACCCAGCGGATGTCTTTGTGTGTGTCGACGCATGACCAAGACATTGCCAACAATCCCAGTTGCTAACGAGTCATCGCACGCCCGGTGACTAAATGCCGATCATGGCAATGACTCGTCAACAGCTGGGATCGCTAGCTGCTGCTAGCACGGAATCTCAGTCGGTCTTTTAATCTATAATTGAACTGCAAATATCATAGGTTCTTTGAGAAGGAAATCGAACAGAAAAGGTCGATTTTCATTATTCTCCGGTAAAATAACTGCTCTTCAATATCAACAGACTTTGGATCAAATTAATTTTTGGATTACTTTTATGCTGTGAATCTCGAACATGAATCTCGAACATGGTAAACTAAAATCTCCTTAGAATGGACGCGGTCCTCTTCTACCTCTCCCTTTTTTTTTTCTTCTTTGCTTTCCTCCCTTTTTCCTTGGAATAAAGTCACACCGGGTCCCCACCCCACTTGGACTTCACCATGCTAATCATCATGTGTTTCCAATTTAGTATGTCGAATATTTGTCATGCGTATGGATGTGCGAGAGCCAAGCCGCTTTTTTTTTTTTGGTGTGTCTTTTCAGACTGAACTTGCAAGTTGTGTAGTTGATGACAACGGATGACTGTGCACAGTTGCCCCTCTACAGATTGATGGGTCAAGCGTCGGGGCGGAGACAACACTACTGGCTAGTTGCAGTGATTGGAAGTTGACTACAAGATAAGAAATTCTTGGAAGTAGCTGTAGTACGGCTTAATACATCGCACCTACTAGGGCTCATGCAGCTAACTTAGTTTGGTGAGCTATCCTTGCAACGGCTAGCGGCCATGCAGAGTCGGAGTCCCAGTGTTTCTATTTTCGATTTTGTGATGTAGCTGAAGTGGTGATCATCCATTTAGCCAGATTTGGCAATAAGAAATTATGAAAGGTCAAAATTTCTAGCAGCCTTCTATGTTTTGAGGCTACCTGCTGGAAATTAGGATAGAATCTGGCGGTTTAAAAAATAATTGGATTTTTTTGGGAATTTAGCCACGGAATCACCCAAAAAACACTAAGTCTTTGCTATTTTGAAAGAAAAATCGCCAAAAAAGAACACTCTGATGCACACGATGTGTTTGTAGATCGAAGTAGCCGCGACGAACGTCTTTTTGGGCAATCAGGGGACGACGAACATCGTGCTGCACGAAGTCAGAAAAAAAACAAAAAAGAAATTTTTTTGCCAACGCTGCGACAGCTCTCTGCATGCCATCAAATTCAACGAAGTTAATATAATATTATTAGTCGAATCTTTTCGTCTACATCATGTGCCATCTGCAACTCAGCAGATTCAACCAAGTAAGAAAAGTAAAATAAAATAGCATCTTCGATGTTCTCCCAAATTCGTGAGCCTTGACCAAATATGAAATGCAATGCACGTACGCATAGAAATTCTTGGCAACCAATTCGTTTGGGGAGGAGAGGGGTGCTGTTGGATGTTTCTGTTCCCAACGTGTTCTCATTTTGTTCCCAATAGTATTTTTCCAACCCTTACCCTCCATACTACCCTCCCACCTAGTTACCCCAGTAACCTACCTACTCTACTCACCTACCTCTTAGCCTAAACCCTAAACCGAACCAACTAACAACCAATCCCTTACCTACATTTCTATATTTCCCTAGCAAAACCTATATCTCTCCCTGGCTAAATCTATATCTCTTCTTGGGTAGACTTCTATCTCTTGGCAAAACTTATATCTTTTCTTCGGTACACTTTTTTTTCTTGACAAAAATTACATTTTTTTGGGCTAAACTTTTATCTCTTGGAAAGATTTATATATTTTCTTGGCTAAACATTTCTCTCTTGGCAAAACCTATATCTATTCTTGGTTAAAGTTTTCTCTTTTGGAAAAACCTATATTTATTCTTAGCTAAACTTTTCTTTCTTGGCAAAACTTATATATCTTTTTGATTAAAATTTTCTCTCTTAGCAAAACCTATATCCCTTCTTGGTTAAACTTTTATCTCTTGATAAAACTTACATATTTTCTTGGCTAATTTTTTTTCTTTTAGCAAAACCTATTTTTTTTCTTGGTTGAACTTTTTTTTCTTGGCAAAACCTATATCCCACCTTGGTTAAATTTTTTTCTTTTGGCAAAACCTATTTCTATTCTTAGTTAAACTTTTAACTTTTGGAAAAACTTTTATGTCTTCTTGGCTAAACTTTATTTCTTAACAAAACTTAAAAACCTATATTTATTTTTGGCTAAACTTCTAACTCTTGGCAACACTTATATTTCTTCTTGGTAAAACTTATATCTCTTATTTGCTAAACTTTTAACTCTTGGCAAAACCTATATCTTTTTTGGCTAAACCTCGACCTTTCAACAAAACATTTCTATTTATTGGCTAAATTTTTACCTCTCAACAATTCTTTTATATCTTTTTGGTTAAACCTATACCTTTCAACAAAACATTTCTATATTTTGGGTAAACCTCTTTGTTTCATAGTTAAAGTTTTATTTTTTCTAGAGGGAAAAAATAATAATGGAATCCACAAAGTGTAAAATGAATTTCAATGTATTTTTTTTATAGAAATCAATCAAGGACATAAAAAATGATGTTGATTTCAGTTAGAACAAATAATTGAGGTAAGAAAAAAAAATAAAAATTCAATGATTGTTTAATTCAATCACTTAAATTGTAAGAAAATTAATGTAAAACATATGGTTTTTAAAGAGGGTTAAATTTACATATAAAGGTTGAGGGTTTTGGTTTTGGCATTACAATACTCATCTCAACTTTAAGTTTTAACACCATGTTTGTAATGGTTTGGAGTTCCTAAAACTAACACCTATTGTATTGGTAACATGTAAGTATTGCTTATTATGGTAAATATTAATAGTAATTGAATATTTAATCCCAACATGCAATACCCACATATAAAAACAATGCCATTTGTGATTAAAATGAAACAATTTTTTTGAAATTTTGAATATTTTATTTTAGATTATTTTTCTAATTTCTTATACCTTTATTTCTCATTTAAAAAAAATTTTAATCTTTTTTCTTGTTCTGAATTATTTTTCTACTATTTCTTCTTCATAATCAAATTTTAATTGCTTTTTAAGTTTTTTTTTTAAAAATTCAAAACTATCTTTGTTAAATTTTTTTATCATTAAATACGCATATTTTATGCCCAACATTTCGATATTATGTGAAACATGAAAAAATCTAGCTAACATTCTATGTTTTAGATGCAAATATTACGCAATTTTATTTTATTTCTTCTTTTAAATATTTTTCATCACAATGTCAAAAAGGAAAAAAGAAGCTATTACATACAATGGGACAATCATACTATGGTGGAACTTGAATGAAAATGGAACCAGATTTTGCAATACCCTCATAATAAAATTAGGGCCCCATTGGAATTGAAATGCAAAAAAAGCAAATGCATGCAATTCCCATATAATTTCTACTACCAATTATATTTCATTTATATAAAGGGGTAAAAACAAGTTAATACGAGCCAATAGTAACTTCCTGAACCACTATGATTAATCCTGAAAAATTAATGTGGCAGCACAAGATTGGATGAAATGTTTTGAAATAATGTTAAACAACGGTGCTTAAACAATGTTTTTACACTATTTCACTATGTTGAAAAACACTGGTTATGGGCTTTAAAATGTGCTGAAAAGTATTTTATATTTATTGGATTACTTTCAATTTTAACTAGATGTTAAATTAACATATTAAAAAAGGCTTCACATAAATACAACATATATTTTCAACATTAACTTAATGTATGAGACTTATGAACATTAAAACTAAAGATTAGTTACGCCAAATTGGCTCATATTAACTTGGTTTTACCCAAAGGTTTTAATATACAAGTATTACAAATACTTGCCCCTCCATCACTTAGGTTAGGGTTATTGGAAAGTCCAAAAAACTACAATACCTACATTGTCAATATTCAATACAAATGTCACAGTATGGGTGAATGTAATTCCGACATATTCAATTGTGATTATTCATTGCGTACACCAACAAAACAAATACTTTCATCATATTTTGAAATGTGTTGATATTGCAATACCTTCATCCAAAAACACACTTCCTTGCATTGGCAATACTTGAATCTATAACCCCATGCTACATTACATATATCCACTAAAGGAAGTCTTCATTATGATAATAACAAAAAAGACAATACCTACATCAAAATGGCAAATCCCCTGTTGGAAAGATTATGGGATGCGCAATACCTTCATATATCACAACAAAAAGTCATTGTGTCCTATGTAATATGTGAAATTCTATGCAATATGAAAAAGTTTGCTCATTAACCTTAAATTATTATACATTAATTTTTGAACTAGTATGGTGTTACTAGTACATAAAAAGTCCAAGTCCACTAATGAATTCACTAGGTTTTGTAGCGAATTAAATGAATTTTAATTTTAATGAATTCCTAACGAATTCGTCAATTGTTTAGTGATCGATGACAAGTTGATACGAAGAAATAAATTCACTAACATATGAACAACTTTTTTTCTAAAAATTAATTATTTAATCCAAATAATTTAATATTAATTCTTTAATTTAAATTATTTAATTCTTCAATTTTAAAAAAATTAAAAATCTTAAGAAGATTTGAACCCATCCACGTAGGTAGGTAGAAAACTAACACCTACTTACTTGTGTAGGTAGGCAAATAGATAGAAAAAGGAAAATGCAAATGGAATGAATAGCAAAAACATATTCCATTCATGTTAGAATTTCCATTTAAAGTCAAGCATTTCTTTACTCATCCCAAATTGGCATATGCATTTCTATGTGAGTATTCAAGGGAAATATGTTGTTTATATAGCTTGTGAGATGAGATTAAAAACAAAACATATGGGTTAAACCTTTTATTTGCACTTTAATTTTAAACTGAGATGCAATTATAACTTTTCCAAAAGCCAACTTTCATTAGTAATATCTTTTTCATATTATGTCCAAATGAAATGATTTAAACTTCATTTCGAATTTTTTTCCAAAATCTACACAAAAAAATTATAGAAATAATTAAAACAACACTTGAATTGAAAAAAATTGCATGTAAATCTTGTATTTAAATACATTTCAACAAGACATTTTTTTTCTTTAACCATCATTATCTTTTTCATACTTTGTCCAAATGAAAAAAAATATTAAAAATATGATATATGAACATATAATAACATTATTCTCAAAACCATTCAATGTTACATAGTGTAAGAAATATAATACATTTAAATCTAGTATATTAAATACATACATGTTAATTTTATATTATAATATGAATTTGATTATATAATTATAAAATATAAATAAATTTTATATCATATTCATTTTATTCATTTTATTCACAAATATTGTCACATATGAAATATAAGTGATCTTATATGATAAAACTATTGGATCAAAAAATTTATATTTTCATGGATGAATATTATGTTTTACATTTTTATCAAGTGAGGCCCAGAATAAAATACTATTTAGTTATATATAATAATAATAATAATATGTTATGTATTATATATTTTATATACATATGATATATTATAAACTACTTATTATATATTTTTATGTTTAAAAATATTGAATATTGATTTTGTTTTGTTATAAACATATTTGAACATATTATTAAATAAAGGCATAAAATAAAATTTTATTTAAATAATATATAATTTGAAAAGTTTAGTCAAGAAGAGATATAAGTTTTCTCAAGAATTATAAGTTTAGTTGAGAAGAGATATAGGTTTTGCCATTGCAAAATCAGTGGGGTAGGTGGGTAAATGGGGTAGTTGGGTGAGCAGGGGTACTACGAGGTGAAAAAAAATTGACTGTTGGATGGTGAGCAAAAAAGATTTTTTTGACTCAACCTTTGTGACTACGGGAGGTTCAATAACTGGGATGAACACTAGTTCATCCCAAACGGAACTGGTACAGTCATGGGGGCTGGGTCACTCCAGCTGAATGAATTTTATTGAGTCTTTTATTGCATGCACGAGCTCTCTGCAGTCAATGTGCATATATTCGAGGAATGGAGAAGTACGGATGAGTGGGTACCTACTACGGTCTATCTATGGTCGTTTCCCAACAGTGTCCTCTTGGAACCTGTATTTATAGGCCAATAATGCGACTTGTGAGATTCTAAGTTATATTGTGATGAGCTACTAAAAGTGACTAAAAGAAAGAAATCAACAATTTTGGGTGCACCCCCAACTCTGACATGGGTCCACCTTCATGGTGTAGTGACATAGCTTCAAGTTCATTTTACTGGTAACCAACCAGCTTCATAGGATTACTGTGCTGAGCATTCTACAGGATTATCAAGAAATGTAAAATCATAGTCGAACTTCCAAAATAAGTTGCACGTTTATAGAACTTCTAAGCCACCCTATATTAGACCTGACTAAAACTTGTGACTTTCCTCACGGTTGTTATTGCTCTTCTCAACATACTAACGCAGCTCCTAATAGTAACTATCGGCAGAGGGGCAGCACCTCACTTGCCTAGTGACTTTTGACTTGCTTCAATGAGTGATTACATGTGGTTTTTTAGATATGTTCATGCAAGATTCTAGTGCCAATTGTCTGATTGCCAATCAGTCATCCTCTTCCACCGAGTTTTTAATGAATTTAGCCAGGCTGCTTGTTGGTTGATTAACACATGGGTCTCAAGCTCATTGCACCTTCACATGATTTTGGGTGAATCCCTATTCTGTTCAAATATTTTCTAATATGAATTTGAGCAAATGACTTCGAAATGCACCCCACTCTCCAGCTGCTAAGAGAGAGATCAGCATTCCTGTTTGTGTTTGGAAGTTGTGACAATATACTTTGGTAATGACCCTTAATGAGGATGTGATCCAAAAAACACTATTCTGTCTAGGGACTTGTGCTTCTGGATGGTATTTGTATCATTTACATTGATTGTATAGATCCCTTGCCTAGCTTTGAAATTTCTTGTGTCTTTGTTTCCATTTGTTTATTCACCAATTAACAGTTTGTCTGCAGGACCTGATTTGTTTATTGTATAGTTGGGATGCACATGATTTCTGGTGATCCTTCATTTCTTTCAGGTCCTCAGTAGATGTGGCAAAGCCTCTTAGTACTCTTTGCTTGTGTTTTTCTTCATCCTGTCTTTTGTGCATACTGTCTGAAGTTTCTCAAAATTTGCTTCTCCTTTCCAGGAAACAAGGTGGTCAAGAAGGAGGGTTGTAAAACTGGAATTGCCATAAATATGGGTTTGGTGGTCAAGTTTTGCAACAATGTTTTTAGTGTCACAGAAACTCAGCATATCACAAGTTGGAAAATTAATTCCAGTGTAATTATCTCCATGAGATTTTCATAGCTCAGATATTTTGGAGCAATCCATAGATTTATTTGCTTGGATGCACTGGATCTTCCCCTCTGTTTACAGATTACCTGAACATGGCTACTCCCTGACAAGTTTTGCAAATGGCACTGGTTGCATTGTGCTAATTGGCAGAATTATGAGAAAAAATTCAGCTGGTGCAACCTCTGGAGAAGTACATCATCCATACAGGTGTGGCCAACAAAACAATTCCACCAGAAGTTGGTAACAACAAGATAATTGCATGCAGAAGATATCAATATTTTCTGCACACTACTCAGGGTCATAGACTTCATAGTTTATGGCTGTACCAGTTAACTCAGGATTGATGAAAAGCTACTGCTTGATAACTCATTGCAAAACTGCTAAAACACAAGGAATTCAAGCTTTTTTTTAGAGCTGATGAATCAAAGTCTATCCACAATGAGTGTGATAAATGTTATTGACCCTTCCTTGGAGAGACTCTAAATCCGAGAGAGATTCTAGATTTTCAAAACATTTTCTGGATAGAACTGAAAATGTACCATGGTCAGTTGGTAGTATCAAATGGAATCAAAGGCTAAAATGCTTGATCTATTAACTGTGTTTTTAAAGCACTGAAAAATCTCCTGTCCAGCAGCAGCAGCAGCAGTAGCAGGGGGTCTACATTTCTGTTGCCTCCTTCACTTGGACAAGAACTTCAGAACATATTGCATGACTAATACAAACAGAATCCCAAAACTAATATATTCTGAGAAGATGAAATCCAGTGGAGTTGACCATTCATAAACTACATTTTGTGAATTTGGCAAACCGAAGTTGCATCCTTTTCTAATGGATGATGCAGAACACTAAACAGCATAAAATTTTTAGATAGGAAATAAATGGAGTGAGACAAGGTGGACATGATCTGCAACTTGCTCCTTATTTTGTTGTAACATTGAATAACAATTCAAATGCTAATTCATTGCATCATGGAGGAGTTATAACTTAGAGATCCACAACATAAATATTGCCACCACATGATCATGTGCAACTTGGTCCTTTAATGCAACATTGAATAATAACTAGAGATCCATGACACAAACTTCCCCACCACACGATGTACAACTTGCTCCTTCACTGCAAGATCGAATCTTACCTAGAGATCCATAAAAAAATGATCCCCATGTGCCACATCATGAATTTAAGAGCTAGACATTGTGATGCAAGAGTGTTGTATTTAGGTAGTGACAAAATCAGTGTTTTGAGAGGGCAGGGACTTTCCAGTAAGCTCAGGTCTTGAATTCAAAAACAGATATGACAAAAATTTGGTCAAAATTGGAGTGAGAAGAGTGGTGATCACAGCACTGCTTGCAACCTTTGTTGGGTATCCATAGTTTTCATGTCCCATGAACCTGCAGCTCTTCATTTTCAATCTATACTTGACAACTTTAGCTCACCTTGGCATGGACACATTGACTGAAATTCCACAACTTGTAAGTATTGTATTGCAATCAACATAAACCAATTCTCCAAAGTCTTTTGTTAGGATTGAATTTGCTTAAGCATTGGTCATTCACACATTGTGATTCAAAATTGAAGAAGATGAGTGGCAGAAATCTCAACTATTTGGAGAACTTATTCAAACAACTCGCTGACTATTGATGAAAGGCTATTTTTTTTTTTGAGATTTGGCTGTCTTTGGAAGCATAAAAGATTGGGAAATTCACTGAAGAAGTCTTCAATGCCAAACAAAACAGTCATCCTCACATCTTTGAATCATCCATGGGCTGATGGTGGTATGATAGACATCTAATTTGAGAGCTTTTGGGAAGGCGAGAACTAGTTAATCAGATTGCGATAATTGTGATAGTTGCAGCTGACAAGAAGGCATACGAAGGTTGGACACAATTTCACCCTCATTGCTTCATGCTAAAGATTTTTTGGGAGAGAAGGTTTTTATGAGTGAGGATTATTTGAAGTTGACATGGAGGAAAATAAAGTTCTTTCAGAACATCTTGGAGATGGGCTAGAGCTTCAATTTTGTGGTGAGACAATAGTAATACCACCTCTTTTCTAAAACTGTCATCCTTTTAAAATTTCCTAGCTCTAGATGCAAATCCAAACAATGCTTGTGGTATTAAAGCTAAACCTTCTGTGGCATCATTGCCACTCATGCTAAATCTCTTGTGGGATGATCACCACCCAAATGCTTGTTTGAAGAAATGTTTTTGCCATTTTTCCATTTTTGGAATGAATTGTTTCATTGTTTCTCCAGACACGGAACCTGAAAACTTGATTTCTGCACCACATTCTAAAGGGTCTGTTTGTTTTAGATTGTTTCCTTCCAGTCTTATAGTTGAATGCGTGACAATTGTTTGGACCATGTAAGCTTGTGTGTGGGTCTTAAGTGTTTCTACACTCTTACTATCTGTTAATGTGTTAGATGTACTCATGAGTTCTTTACAACTTTTGAAGGTGGATGTTCTGAAGGAGACAATTGTAAAGTTTTGTTGGCAAGGACCCAAAAGCTTCAAAGGACCTATCATGAATTGTGAATCACTCCCCTTTTCACATTTGATGGATCTATTGAATGACTCAAGGACATGATGGGCAAAATTGTCCATGGAGGAGAACAAGATGTAGCAACCCTATGAGATTTCTTCTTCTCTTGTGGGATTTGAGTGAGCTTCCATCATGGCTTTCAGGGACAGAAACCAAAGCTTATGAGCTCTTCTTTCCAAATCCCTTCGTTGAGTCTACTGAAAGCTACATGATAGGGTATTGCAGCTGCAAATTTTGCTGTAGTCCCAGTGTAGTAAGACAATGGAGATTTGCTTACAAATTGTTGAGCATCAAGAGAAGCTCAGGGAATGTGTGTGCAAATCTGAAGTATTTTCCCACTTGGAGAACTCAATGCAGTAACACCAGGATTAAAGAGGAGCTTTCCATCATCAGATTGCATTTGTTTTCTTATTCTATTTTCTATGTAGTATGTGACATGTGTGCATGGTGTTCTCCTTGCCATGTCTTAATTGCCATTTTTTTGTGTGCAAGCGAGCATCATGGCTGAGTCTTCCAGATTTTGACAGAAACCCATAAATTGTGCAACACTTGCAGTATTCAAGAATGAATACAATCAATGAGAGAAAGCACCAGTATTTTGGCAAATTGAAGAAAGGTTTTGCTTTTCAGTTTCAGTTCCTATGCACAAGAGTAAGGTAAGCTGAATGCAGGCTGAGGGGTCACTATGGTGAAGAGGGAAACTCTGGTGGAGTTTTTCAGGTTTTAGAGCAATTAGGATTTTCTTAACAACTATGCTTGAGCCAAGTGTTAATTTCAATGTGGGAATGAGAAGAGTGTCCAGAGTTGATGACCAGATTGTAATCCTGCTGTCTGCAATTTGCTCCTAAATGATGTCGCAGGGGTATCAGTTTTGCAAGAATTAGCAAGCAAATGGTCTGTAGATAGTCAGACAGACAGACCCAGAGAGGGAGGAGGATGTGAAGGTTCTTCATAGCTGAGGAGAGAAAGATCCCAAAGTGCTCACGCCCTGCATACCGCAGCTGGCCTGTAGTTTCACTGCCTCATGTCCCATCCTTAGCAAGATCACAGGATGGGATCTAAGAGAGAAAAGTTCATGAGCGATTTGTTTGCTTTGTCAATTTTAGAAGCTCCTTTGTGCTATTTCGTTCTAGAATTTGCTGCTGCAAGGCACATTTTTCAAGTCTGTGTCTTAATGAATGTTTGAGTTATTTCTCAGGGAGGTAGATTTATTGGGTGCTTAAGTGGGGTGGATAGTTGCACCTGGGCAGCTGCTTCACTTGGCCATAGAAGGTCGAGGTCCTTCCAACTTCAAATAGGTGATGATGGGGGAAATAACTATCACTCTATGTTGGATGTGGTAAACACTGGGTATAGGCTCAAATGTGATGTGTGCGTGGAGATGTCCTAGTGGATGGAACCCTGTTGCACCCCAACTGGATGTCAAATTCTAACTACCTGCCATGGCTGGCTGCAATGAACCTAACAGATACAGGTTCCTTTGAGGACTGAAATTAGTGCAAATTCCAGGGCTCAGGTTTTGTGTTTGATTTCAAGGTTTGGGAAGAGCTTGATTTGCTGCACACTGAAGTCTCGCTTGACCATCAGGCAACTCACGAAGTCTGAGCTACCTGCAAGGACAGCATTTCAAGCATTAATGTCAATTTTTGGTTGTTTTGCCAGGTGTTTGTGTCAATTTTGGGTGGTTTTGTAAATGTGAAAGTGCACTGTGCAGGAGGAGCCCTTCGATCAATAGCACAAGCTTGCCATCTGGGTCAAGTGCAGAATATGACCACTGTACATCATGTGCAGCAACTGAAGTTTTTTTGCAGTCAGCTCCTTCCACTCTTTAGATTGCTGCAATCACTGTGTCTCTATTCTGCATCTCATTAACACATTACAAGAGCCAAGTCTTAATTGTTTCTACAAAAGAAGATTCTTCTTCTACATTCCAGTCTGTGGCTAAATTTACTCTGCACCAGGTTCACTGTGAACACAGTCCAATGATGCAAGGAGTAATGTCCACAAGGCTATAATTTAGGTTGTATATTTTCAGCAACTGTAGTCCCTGGTGTTGTTTCTCACAGGTTTAAATGAGATTCAGAAAAAATAGCAGGAGTGTCTCTCAGAGCATTCACATGTTGAGGGGAAGTGAGTCACGATCATTGCCTGGTGAGAAGAATTATGCAAGCAATTGCTCTTGTAGTTTGCTTACCAATGCAAAGGAGTGACTACCTTTGTTCTTGCTTGTGAGCCTGTGAGGTCTGGTAATCTCATTTGCATCAAGCTGAGGGAGTGCACAGTGATTTTTTCTCAGAATAAGAAGACACGGAGGTAGAAGATAATCTGGCTGGAAAACAACAAATTCAACACCCACTTCTAGGAAAGAATACTAGACTGTGGAATCATGCAGCTGCTATGGCAAAAAAGAAAAGTACAATTCAGCATTTCTTTCAACCTGGAGTACAAATTCTTGCAAGATAAAGTTCAGAGCTGGAAAACTGGAGAAGACTGTGGCTTGTCACAAATGCATTTCAGCAGGCACAGTGCCCTATTTCACATTTGTTTAAGTATACAATGTACATTGTTAGCTGTGGGTGGTGGTTTAGGAGCATTTGAAGAGGCTAAACTCATTCATGCATACATATCAAATGGAACAGCAACTAACTGCATGAGTCAAATGACAATGTGGGTTGGTAGCAGCCTCATTGACAGATATGCCACTGAGCATTCATACAGAAGTTTGGAAATGTGACCTATGATCAGATCAGAAAAACAAATTGATCTGTTGGAAGATCACTCTGATTCTGGGACATGTATATCAAGCCATTGGCATTGTATTGAAAAATTATATATGGCAACTTGGGGTGGATCTAGCCTGTATAGTGTATAGAAAACCTGCTTGTGTTAGTGTAGGGTGCCTTGATATCCATGGGGGCAGCCATGTGTCCATGAACAGACCTCATGGGTAAAGAGGCCATGGGCTACTTTGGTTAAATGGGTTTCGGAGTTCAGAAGTAGCTTTGCAACAATGGATCAGGATTACACCTTGTGATTGATCACCTTACCTGACTGTGGGAGCCAGTGGCATATGTTAACATGATGTTGGACTGTGAACTAGTTGCTGAATTGTTTGGATGGTTTTACTTTTGACTTGCAGAATTCATATTCTGATGTGAAGATAGGAGATCAATGCATTGTGAAAGAACTCAAAATTGTGTCAAACCTTGAAGATGCTTGCCACTACCAAGCGCAGTACTATCAAAAGATCATATTGCTGTGATTGATAACTAGAGTAAAGCTATATGAAGTGCATAGATTTGTAGTGAATGATCAAGTCCATTCAAATGCATATTTGCTCTCCATGAAATCATTGAAGAAGAAACTTAGGTATTCCATTTGTGTGTAAACAATGCAGAAACTAACCAATTGCATTGAGCTTGAATTCATAACTACATCTCCTATTACTCCAATAGATCTTCAAGGATTGCAGGTAACATGTGACAACTGCCACATTTCAGTTCTCCACAAAGTACCATAACCAACAGAATCTTCTACAAATGAATTTGAAGTTTTTTTTTTTCCTTCACAACAAATGAACACCAAGTTCAAACACACCTTTCTCATGAATTTTCCCAACATTAAAAGACTTTGCTGTGCCTTTTAACAGCCTGAGAAACTCTGCAAAATTGTTGGGTCAAAACCATTTTGCTGAGCCAAACCAGCATGTTTTGGCTTTTCTGTATCCAATTTCTATTTGCAGGGCCACATATGGAGTATTGCTGGAGATGCTCTAATGATGTGCAGATGATGCATTCAGATGATCTTTTGCAATTTGTGAGTGAATTATTAGAGCAAGAACATCAAAGGAGGTTAAAGTAGCCAAAATCCATATGATTTGTTTCATCCAAGATAAAATCTGAAATGGCTTCACCTGCTAATCTCAATGGCTCAAAAGTAAACTAAGCAATTGTTAATGAAATCATCATATGTAAATTAGGAAACAAACCCTAAACCATCTGTATGGAAATCCAAAAGTCAAAATTATAATGCCACATGTAAATTATTGTAAATCAAAACTCAATGGGAGAATCCTCCTTTGGAAGTGTTAAATCTCTCTTACTTCTCCTCAAATCTGCATATTTCTATGATATGATCAATATAGCACAGTTTTGAAGTTAATTTGAGCATTCTGAAAATTGGCACTCTAAAAATGCAATGTCAAATCTGCAGCTTCATGAAAAGAAGAAGCAGATTATTGATGTCATTTTGAGCACTTACGAAACTGGCACTCTGAAAATATGTGAAATCTTGCAGCTTCATGAAAACCACAAACAATTACACCACAGAGGTTACCAGAAAAATGTATGATTGGAAAAAAAAAAAACTTTTTTTTGGGTGGCTGAAAGTCATTCAAATCCGGTTGTAAAATTTCTCACAAAGAATATTCTGCATACTAGCTAGCTGGTTAGATCCAGCTGCAGCAACAGAAGAAGCCCAGGATCTTCGTTTGCATCATGGATTCGTTCGCAGCAGGATCGACCGGTTGCTTTTGCATTCTAAGCTGCAAACTAGGATGGCACGGAGCGGGTGGTCTGCAAATCACCACAGCGTCCATGAGCAGCAGCTCGACGTCGATCCGCGACTAACATCCAGTAGATCAGAGAATGACAGAACACTACTAGTTCTAGATTTTGCGAGAAGTAATGGTGATCAATATATGCAGAGCTTCGCGCTCGCCATAATTTCATGGATGCTCGATGATCATCGATCGAGTGAGATTCGGTTCTATTGGGTTGATTTCTTAGATTCTACGAGGAATTTAAGTAGTTGGGGTCGTGGAATAACTAGGACCTAGCAGCAGCTGGTGGAATATGCAGAAATTATTTTCTAGGTTGCAGCTGAATCGGCTGTTTCAGCATGCGGAACATGTAGTAGGTGTGACGATCTTCGTAAGATTCCATGAATTAATCGCGAGCGGTTGAACCATGCATGAGCTGATCGATGATCAGCAGCCGCTGCTGCAGTGATCAGAACTGAGAGCCTTCGAATGTTTCACCGAAATACCAGTTGGACGGAGCGACGTTTGTGGATGCGACTTGTCTGCCATCGCTTGTGGTGACGAGGAAGGACAAGCTCTGTCCTACCAAGTTAGCGCCCGCTTGCCAGTTCTGTCCCCAATTACGGTTCATTTGAATCCACGGACCTGTACCACCCTTGATCGACAGCGCGGTCACGTCTCCAGCGCCACCCACGTTGGTCACCAATACCAGATCGAACCAGGGGTTTCCGTTGATGGTAAAACAAATCCCTCCGGTCTTGACGCATGGAACCCTGTACAAGGTCACATCTCGTAATCTGAGTTTCCGGTGGTCTCCACACCAAACACGTAGTAAATGTATGAGGAGTGAATCAACACCAAGCTAGTAATTATCAAGGTATCTTGGTGGTTCAGTGCTCTAGATTTTTCTTCTTTACCATCTCAATTGTTCTTGCTGATGCTAATGCGAGCATGCCAGGTTCTCAACACATCTTCATAAGAAATGCTGTCAAATGACTAGTGAAGGAATGACTCTAGATAACTTTCTCTCTTTTAGCAATTTGACGATTCGTGGGAATGACCACAAAATGCTTGCAATGCAAAAAATTACAACACAAGAACTTCGACGACCCCCTGGTGAGATCCCACATGGCCATTCTATAATTCGGCCACTTGGCTGCTACGACAAGATCAAAGACGTCGGACAGTAGTGTGCTAAGAACCGCTGAGCGTCATACCTTCTATAGTTGACAGGAACAATGCCGCCGACGTACTGCGCAAACTGGAGGAACGCAGGCATGGCCATGTCGAAATGCGGTAAGGGGACATTGCACCATCCTCCGTTGTTGTTGGCTTGCGCAGGGTTAGGTGGACAGAAGTTTGTAGCAGTCACTACAACTGAGTTACTCCCAGTGCACCACTTGCTCCCGTAGCATTGGATCTCGAAGCAGGCTCCGCACGACACTCCATTGTTGAAAAGGACCGTGCTCAAGGCCGCTGTGTTGGTGCCATATCCTTGAGTATACAGATCCCCGTATCCACACGCACCACCTAGACATTGCAGAAAGACAAGATCATCAAATCAGTGTATAAAGTCGAGTATAGACTCGTGTCCCGGAGAACGACGATGCTAGTGTGCCAGCAAGCGTGACAGATCGGGATTCAAACGCATCACTGATTTGAGCAGATGATCAATCCATTCGAAATTCATGCAGCACGGTCTGACCAAGGACTGAGTGTGAACTTGGACCGAAAACAAAAGGTCTGCATGTAGCCGAAGAGCATACCCATCGTCCCCGAGGCATCACTGCCGCCATAGAATGTAGCGTGCGCTTGCTGCCAGGCGCCCGTGTCCAATTGCGCACTGGCTGCTTGCAACAAGGCTAGTGTTACAAGCGCCCAAACCGCTGCTGTCCTGCATGCGATCAACCTCGCCATTTCCTGCATAACGAGAACCTCGAAACATTCATGATCCCGTATTCAACCAAAAGACGACTAGTAATTTAGGCGGTGCTCTAAAACCGATGATCGATCTCTTCTCTAACGCGACCGCTAGACGTAACAAGAGCATTCTAGTACGTCAATGCGGCCCTCGAACTACAGCTAACAGTTAGAACTTGCCTGCCAGAGAGTGATCAATGCGCACAGCGGCTAATAAGAACGTCGTCGTCTTCCCTGCAGTTGTCTCGATATTGCGACGGCCTGCTGCTTCCAGGAGCAAAAGCTGATAGCTTTATGTTGCTAGTTCAAGACTCCTGATGCTGTGGATCTATAAATCAAATCCCAAGGCCTCATGCCTTGCTAATTGGGTGCACGAGACTACAGTTGCAAGTAGATAGCGCTGCGCGCAAGTGTGTCAGAAGCGTCAGCACTGATGACGGAGGAGATGCGGAGAACAATAAGGCCGGGAATTATTATATCGGAGCTGGCTGGGGGGAAAATTTTCCCGAACTTGTCCAGGGACAAAGGACACCTTTTCCGGGGAGGAGCGGTGGGTAGCTGCAGTAATAAGTACTTCTCTAGCCTCTACGCTTACGAGACGCTAAATCTCTGCGCTCCGGCTCCCATTCTCCAGATTAGTAGGTACCTGGCTACTTCTTTACTATTTTCCAAAGATCGACGTCTTCTGGAATTTTTTTTGCTGGCCGTTCCAGATGCAGTGACCAGTACTGCCTTTCTCTTTCCAGAATTTTGCAGCTCCCATTTCTTTTATTCTTATGGGTTACAATGATCAGTCAAGTAATGTCTTACAACCGCCATGAATAGATCGCGGGTAAATCAGTCAAGTGTCAAAGCTTCAGAAAGGTCTCTCATTTGTAAATTCAAATGCACAAGAAGGGTGAGCAAGATTTCGTCAAGTCGCGGATTATTTGTTGTGTTTGGTGTATTTGTGATGATCATCTCATAAATTTCCTGCAGAATTGATCAAGTTCTATCTTTTTTTCTGCAATTTCTTTTCTCCTTTTTTGGGACACAAAGCACAAGTCCATTGCAAAGACTAGAAAAAGGTAGATTAACTATTTTGGGTGCTGCCTCAGGGAGGAGAAGTGAAGGTGTTCCTGGCGGACTTGACTTGAATTTCGGCCGTGGTATAAGGATGGATAGATAGCCTGAAGCCGGTAAAGCAACCACAAGAAAAAGTTTAATTTGTCGCGAATCTCCACGTGGATCAACAGTGTCTGACAGCCATTGACCTTTGAGTTTCCGAACCCGCTTTTTGGTGCGCAACAAAATATTACTAATTTCGGGTTTGGGGAAGTCTAAATACAAATCAAGTTTACTCCAAATAGTCAACAAGCAACCGCTGCCTAATTCCTGTACTTACAAGACCTTTGATCCCTATCTATATATCCGCAACTCATGAGCTCAGGCGCACATGCACTAGATCTGCAGCTAGCATCAGAAAATAACCAAAGTCTTCTCCTGAATTAATCCCCTTGATGCATATATGTTCCACAATCTACTACTTTCTTCCGAATATATAGTAAATCACTAGCATCGTCTAGATTACACTACAAGAATATTTTTGATATTTTCTGTACGGAAACGAGTGAAAAACATGTGAGGAACTAAGGTTGAATTAACAAAACATAGGGAGAGCTCTCCAAGGGAATCACGTGGCAACAATATTTCATGTTTTATTCTAATTTTTCCCATTGTGAACAGAGGGATCATTCATTGTATCTTCCCACGATTGTCAAACAAACCATTTCATGTTTGCATATAGGGGAAACTCAAGTTCTTCTTGATGATCATGAAGGGATTTCTTAAAGAGTTTCGTGTGAGGTCCATCATATTGAACAATTTCCTCCTGACTATATATTATGTAACGTCATCGACAAACAAAGTCGATTTGGTCCGCGACTGAAATTAATCATGAAATAACTGGCCAGCAACTTGATCTCGTCATTCAAAATTTCAAAGACTAGATTTTGATCTAAGGTGTATACGATCAGCTACTTAAGTCAATCAATGATTCCCATTTCATTCGCGAACACTCGGATCAAGAAGAAGACGCAAACAGAGCAGGGCCGACGTAGGAGTCGGGAGGCGCCGTCGTAGTCGTAAAAGGAGTGTATATATATATAGCGGTGGCGTCGTGGGTGACGATCGATCCGCCCACCGCTTCTCCCGGTCGCCAATCGCCCTTGAACGCTGCAGCCAAGGTGCTGACCCGGCAGTTTCGCCGGGTACCCGATGCCGCCAAGCCCATGTTCTAATTTCGAAGTTCAAATCTCCCAGAATCGTCTTTACTTAGAAAGGCTAGAAATTTTTTAACCTTGCCTGTATACAAAAAGGATTATAGGCCAGTTTTAGTGTACTAATACGTATTGAAGGTGTTCAATAGGCTTGTGTGTAGGTGGTGAGGAAACTTGTTATGGCCAATGAAATTGTCGATTTGGTGGTCTCTCAATTTCTTTTTGTCACTTGTTTTGAATGAACTAATAGTTAGATGTGTAATAGGGTTTGTTAGGTTTGTGAGAATTTTAGAGGACCATTGAAAATGGTAGAAAAGGGATCATTATTTTCAATGTTCAGCACAATAAGGATGTGTGTAGGTCTCAAGCTTTCTTTTTTTCAAGCCAATGGGATTTTTGGCTTTGGTGGTCTGAATCTGTTTTCTGAATTATCTGGAGTGGACATTCTTGCACATTACTTGTGCACTTTGTTTCTTCACCACTTCGATCAAGTGGGCATTTATTTCCTCAGATTACAACCAAGTAGATAATCATGTGTTGTGTTGGAAAATTGCCCATTCTATCTCCTAGTGAGTCACAAGGCAAAGCCATGTGGTAATCAGTTCTACCATTTAAGATTGTCTCAAGCAAAGAACATAATACATCCCCTATTAAAGTTTGCAGGCCTGCTGTAAAATAAAAAAGGCTTGCAATGCTTTGCAGAGTTTTTTCCATAAGTTTTGATTAAAATTTTGAAAAATCTATATCAAATTTTAAAATCAAATAAATTTTTTTCAAGTACCAAGTTTAGCTAGTGATTCTAGGGAGGTCATTTCTCCTATATTTTAGAAACATTTAAGATTTTTTTTTAATTGGTACATGTATTCCTAATTATCATAGCCCATTGAGTAATCACATTCCTAAACTTTGAAAACTCATAATTAAATAATATCTACTCAATTAATTACATAGTAAAATCTCAAAATATAATACTTTCAAAGAGGCCTAAGAAAATTATTTCCTAAAAAAAACCCCAAAACATGTTTCAAACTTGTGTTCTTGACAAAAAAGTTCAAGGAAACATTATTACATTCTTAAAATTAAATACAATGATTAGGAACATCAAAATGTAAAATATTTCTTATATTCCTCCAAAGTTGAACAAGTCTAGTAAAATGAAGTGGACATGCCCGGGGGGTATACTTTTTTTAAAATTTACAAAACATATAAATAAAAATATAAGGTGCCATATATTGGTTGTTGGGTAAAAAAATAATTTAATTAGTTTTTAAATATGGGTATGTAACATATTTTTTAAACCAATGTATAATTAATATAAGGTAATATGCATTAATCCCAAAAACTATTATGATTAATATAGGGTGGTTTAAATATGTGTATATTAGAAAATTAGATAATAATAGGGCAAGGAAAAATAAGTTGAAAATTACCTAACATCCCCCAGACAATACCTTGCTCGATGCACGAGGGTTAAAACCACATTTTCAAAATCTATAATTTTTAGGGTCAAAAGCACATTTGAACTAGATGTGCTCAAATCAATTATAAAAATAATTTTCATTAGTTCAAGTTCTTCCACCCTTCTAATCATCAATGTTAAAATCCTTTCCAATTTTCAAAGGTAATGTTGTGCATTGGGTAGAAAAATAAAACATTTGAAAAAAATAAAACATATCCACTCTTGAGGTTTGAGTGCTTTGAATAGGTAAAAACATTTTTAATTTGTGTCAAACTTTGAGCATGTAAACTTTGCAATTAATGAAAAATATTCCAAAAGTTTTTATGACAATCCAAACTATTGTGCTTCCCTTGTGATCTTTCAAATATGCAAAAATGCAATGTTAAGGAATGTCCATTCACTTGGGTGACTCCTTTAACTATGTTTTTACCCCGATATACATACTCAAAACAAAGATGTATCAAGGAGAATAGTCAACAATGGTACTAAGCCGATGGTAGGCATAAATCAAATAGATTGAAATAATTGGAATAGGAAAGATGGCAAAGCCAAAACCAATTTATTCTATACAATTAAAAGATTCACAACTCCAAATGAATAAATGATTTGAAAACATCCAAAGAAATGTGTTATGGTTTTTATAATATGTTTGAAACCAAGCAATCATGTGTTAAAAAAAGAAGTTATACAACATGAAAATGCCTAAAGAGGATTCAATTATGGGGCATGTAAATAATTTCAAATAAATATTTGAACAATTAACTACCATAGGAATATTAGCATTATCAAATGATGAAAATGCAACAACACTATTAAGCACAATGGTTACTTAAACCATATATGAAAGATTTGTAATGTCATTAATCAAACAAAATACATTCATTTTATAAACAATTGGTGGATTACTTGTACAAGGAATGAAAAGAAAATATTTGGGAAATAAACATGGAATATGAAACCCCATAGTTTTGTTCATTTTTTAAAGGCCTAAAGTTTGGTTCACCATTCTATTAAAAAGAAAGGAAATCATTCACAAGATAGTCTTTAGAGACTTCCAATCATCTAAAGAAAGGGGGAAAAAAAATTTGCAAGAAATGTAGTTAAACCATATATATAATAGATTGTCAAAAAAAAAATTATTTTTCAAGAAGCAAATCAAGTTAATAGTTTTAGGAACACTAAATTATTTATATAATTGCATTTTGAACCCAAGATACATTCAATAATGTCTAGTACCTTTATTCAAGCACAACGTAGCATATGACCAAATATAATCAAAATTCATCACATACTCTACAAAGTGTTTTTTTGGAGGACTAGGTGACACTAATCATGAAATTCAAAGACAAGAGCCATAGTTACTATTGAACTTGATGATGGTAATCCAAAGAAACATGTTGAGAATGTTTTTCACAACCTTGGTCTAATTAGAAGAATTTAATGTTAGTAAGTCAAAATTAGGCTAGGATGTATGTTACAAGTTTGAAATTAATTATGAATCATGTCCCATTAAAAATACAAAGTAATTTGGTTCTAATCAATGGCAAAAAGTTACCAACACAAATTAGCAAATTCTAAAAACCAACTATGAGATTTAATGCATGGTCTAAATCTATTTAAAGTCACTCCATTTGAGATGAATATAAACATTGTACTATTTGATTAAAAGTAAAACAACCAAGAAATAAGTTTCCAACTAAATGGGGGAAAATAGCAAATCAATTACTTGAATCCTCATGCATTCGAATTTATGTGGTATGTTGCAAACAATTTTTTTGGGAGGATCATGCTATTTTGTGATGTATTTATAAATTATCACACAATATGGACATTCTAATGAATTTTATGAAACAAAGTTGTGTAAGTGTGTAGACAAGATAAAGTATATAAAACTTGAATTCTTGTCCAAGGTTAAAATAGGGTGAAAGTGGATTTAAAATAACAAATCTCATCATAAAATTGTTGTACAATGTTCAATGTTTTTTATTTAACTATGATAAAAAAATATGATAATTTTAATTAAGTAATAGGCATTTTTTTCAAATTTTACATTGGAAAATTAAGTTTTTAGAAGGTTTTTCTAAATTCAAATAGTTGTTGAATTTTCTTTGTTGTCGCTTTTATTTAAAATATGTGTTGATTATGTTTTAACAAGAATTTTTTTTTAAAATTTAAAGATTTATTTTAACATACTTGATGATCTTTGTAATATTTTAACTTTTAGTGCATACGTATTTCAATAGTATTTGTTACCTATTTATAATATACTAATTTTTTTAGTTACATAAATTTCAATGTATAAAATGTATGATAAACTCAATGGAGTGCAAAATGAAACTTTCATAATGAAATTAAAGTAAATTTGAATCCTTTTTTTGTGTTTAATATGTTGAAAAATATCTCATTTTCTAACTCAATTTTGAATAGTGAACTTGTTTTTGGATATTTTACCATGTTCTCACACAAAAACATAATTAAAGGAGTCATTCAAAGGGGTGGACATTACTTTAAAACTATATTACCTTTGTATCTTAGGTGCAATCACAATCAAATGAGCCAATGGTGATGGACTCAAAGATTGCAATCCTTTTTGTGGTCACTTTCACTTTCTCATAAAAAGGACTTTAAGGATGAAATCTTTTGTAATATATTACTAAAAATAAATATAATTTTTTTAATACATCAATTTTTTTATATTAACTTTGTTGAATAACTAAGAATTTTCTTAAAATTCTACAGATTCTACCAAATTCTACAAACTTTCGTTTTGAAAATTTATCTTAATTTCAAATTGTATGAAAATATGCTAATTATTTAATGCTTTATTTTATTGTTTCATAAACTACAACTTTGTTTTAGATATCATGTATATTACACCTAATTTACATGTGGTAAAAGACTCTTGAAATTTTTTAATTATGTTCAATAGATTTTCAATTTTTTAAAATTTCAAATTTCACAACTCTCAAATTATGAATGCTTTATGAGTGTGGATAATCAATTAACATGATTTCAATTTTTTTCTCATCAAGATTCATTTATAAAAAGAGTCTTTAGCTTAGTAATTTACAAAATTGACTATTTTTTACGCAACTATTGTTCAAGTTCAAAAGTCCTTTACTAAAACCAAAACCCAAAATTTATTTTTTTGAATTTTTATTTTGAATACTTCAACAATCATATTAGTCATTTAGCACAACATTACACAATTAACATGGCATTTAAATGGCACCACAAAAATATATCTAACAACATTACAATTTTTATTGAGTTTTGGTAATCATTCGACATACATTTTGGCTCATTTGATTGTGATTACACCCTTTGAAATAACACAATGGAAACAAATTGATTTTTTCTTTTTTGGGGGGAATTGGTTCCATTACTTATGAATTTTAAATTATAAAAATTACATATAAATTTATTTATTTTGAAAACTTGTCTTTCTGTAACATTTAAAGAAGTCAAGACATTTGATTTTTTTTGTTTTAAACATCATATCATATTATTAAATGTGCACCATTCATTCCCAAAATTGAAAAAACATATTATATTCATTTTGATGAATTAAAAAACTAAAGGAGTTGACATTGGTAAAATATATATTTAATACAAATATTATATTTGGTTCAAATGTGCTTTTGACTTCAAAATTACAAAAATTGATTATGTGTCTTTAACAAAAGCTCATTTTCATATGGTGGAAAACATCATATTAATTTTATAAAGCATATGATATCAAATAATTTTGCCATTGATTTCCAACATGTTTTAAATAAAGCATAAAATTTTAGGTTCATTTCTCAATGTTTCTATACTTGAAAAAGTTTTATGTAGTGAATTTCTTCCAAATCATGTAAAAGTAAATTTAACATACAACCTTGGGATGTGTACTTTGTGTTGGATTCATTTGTTACATGTAAGGAAAAAATATTTTGCATGCACATTCAATTCATGTACTTGAAATTCATTGATGAATATAAACAAACAACATTGTGAAAAGTTGGATTAAAAACTCATTTATCCGTTGGATGTGATGAAGCTTAATTTTTGGAAATCATTTTTTTCTTGGGCATCTCTAGCCCCTTTAATTGTGTTTGCCCTCAAAAGAGTGAAATGTCATAGAAACATCAAACATATAAAGAAACAATTTGAAATCTCAACATTACATAAATTGAAATCTCTTAAAAGAAATAATGGTGGAAATTTTATGTCTAAACAATTTAATTAGTTTTGCATAGAATATGGCATTATAGGACAACTCACAGTTCCTTAAAATCCACAACTTAATGGTGTTACCAAGATGAAGAATCATATTATAATTGAGATTGCAAGGAGCATGATTTTCAATGTTGGGCTTATGCATATAATGTTTTGGGAAGAATCCATGTAGCCATTGCCACATGTTTAAACATTATGCTAAAAACACAATATTCATGATTAGGACATTTTGCAAAAATGTGTGTCATTTGGTTGTGCACAACCAACATCCCCAAGTCATCAAATTAGGACCACATGACTAAAATCATTCAACCCTAATCATCATTAGATTGCAATGTGAATAAAGCAATATGAAAATTTATCATATTGACCCCAATTGACCAAAATAGAATAAATAATTGAATGGAAGTTTAACTTTTTTAAATGAACAAAAAATAATTGGAAATTCCAATGCATTCAAATATGAAGTTTTTATATACATGTGAAGTTGATTTTCTAATGAAATCATGTGAAATCTTATGTATTTATATAAACCAAAATTATAGTGTATAATAATATTCAAATTCTCAAATATATATGTGTATATTAATAGTGTGATGGCAAATATTTGTCAGAAATTGAAAAGGTGGTCAAATGGTTATTAGTAATTCAATGTTTGTTTGTGGCCAAGGTGAAAGGTTCAATTTCTTTTGTAATGACACATTGACATAATCAAAATGAGTTAAGTAAATGTTTGGGATTTACATGACTATAGTCGACTTAAACCCATCACTTTGACCATATCATTGCATTGACATGGTTGACAACCTAACATGATTGCCAAAAAATGAAACTTTGAAAAGAAAATAACAATGAATGTGTTCACAAACTAAATCAAGACAAGCCCATTGCCAAACTCCTTAAATTTTTCAATATATATATTTTTGGGGTTTGCCATGCATTGATGTAATTGTAATTGTCATGGTAAAAGCCCAAGAGGAGACATTGAGTGTTAAAATTCTACACTACCTATGTCAAGCAGGATATTTTGGGGGCTATTATGTGAAAAAAAAAATTAAATCCCACCCCTTTATGCACATATTCAAATCATCTTAAATTTAATGATAACTTTGCATTTGCACCAAGTTTTGATACCTTATATTTATATAACTTCTCAATTTAAATAGTACTTGGAATGGACAAAAATGATGAAATGCAACTAAAACATGATAAGATCATGTGATAAGATTACTAATTTTTTCACATACCATATGTACTTAACATCTCTTTCAACTAAGTGATTGGGAGATAATAAAGCAAAATACCCATGTTTAAAATGTTTAATTTTTCAAAATGATTTAACTATCAATGGTGTGAAGGGATCCTTCCCTTCATATTCCTCCATATTTGCTTATTAATTCATTTATTAATGTCAATTCACTTATTAACCTATGAGTTCAACCTACTAACAACTAATACCTAAAATATTTAACACACACACATTTATATATATATAATACTAAGGATTAACACATGTTTTATATTGATTATATTTGGATTACATAATCAGCATAATCCTATTATAGAACTAATTAAATTATAAATTTTACCTAAGTACCAATATATGTGCATGGGCCGGGTATTAGATGTTTACCCGAGTTGGAACAAGGCTGGTTAAGAACCAACACTGGTTAAATGTTCAATCCAGGCATTTTCACACTGCAACTCACACACACACCGTGTGAACGGAGCTGCTGGCGTCCTTACGACGTACAACAATGATGAGCACAGTGGATGGCATGCAAAGTGTGTCGCCAGAGTTGTGAGAATTAGGGTTTTCACTTCGAAGCCCAGGTTGCTCGTGCGTGTGTGTGATCCATTGATTGCTGGTGGTCTCTTTGTGCGATCCATAGTCGGCAGCAGAATTTATTTATTTTTGTTATGGGGATTGCAGAAGTCTCTTGTTTTGCAAAGAAATCCCAATAGGCTTCGAAAAACTCTTCTGCACTTGGGCCACTTCTGTTCTGTTTCAGGGGAATGTTGGTAGAGGCAGAGGAGGAAACCCCCTCGGATGCATGAGGGGCGTGAAGACGAAGAAGGGGCCATTGCTATTTTGCTTGTGTGCAGTTGTTGATAATAGGTGTGGATCGGGAGGGCGTTTGGAAGCATCTGTCTGTGTTTGTTGAAATTAGGGTTTGGCTTTGGTTGCTTTGAGCCAAAGGTGTTGCTGTGTTCATGCAAGAGAATATGTTGCTTGCAATGGGCAAACCATCAAGCCAAGGTGCCGTGGAGAAGGAAACAAGTTAGTGAAAGAGCGAGATTGTGTGTGAATATGGCATTCATTACACAAGCTTTTCTTTAGATGCTAAAGTTTTTTTTTCCAAATTCTGACAGCCAATTCAGGAGCAAGAGAACAAGAGAGAAATGGCCTTGGCTGCTGCATTCAATTGGATGCCATGGTTAGCAATAGGCGATGTCGCAAATGTAGGGCAGTTGACAGGCCTAAATGCAGTGCAGTTGATTGGCATGATCATCAGAGCTGCCAATAATGCGCGCATGCACAAGAAGAACTGTCGCCAATTTGCACAACATCTGAAGCTCATTAGCAACTTGCTGGAGCAGCTCTCATTCTCAGAGCTCACAAAGCGTGAGGAGACAAGGGAGCCTCTAGCACTCTTTGAGGAGTCACTGCGCAAGGCAGTGGTACTTGTGGAGAGCTGTAGGGATAAGAGCTATCTATATTTGGTAGCCATGGGTTGGGTGTATGTGAACAAGTTCCGTGAGTATGAAGACGAGATTGACAAATACCTAAAACTCATTCCCCTCATCTCTCTTGTGGAGGATAGTCGGGTAAGCTTGAGTTCTTTTCTATACAACCCTTTATATCCTCTGCATTGTAACACATGTAGTGGGATTTATTTCCTAGGGTTTCTGTCTTTCCAAACATTGTTATTTGTACTTTGATTGTGTCACTCTCTCCATGTTGTCTTCATCACATAGTTGTGTAACCAATCATCTATCCTTTTCTCTTTGGTTTTTAGTATTATGAGAATTGACCTTTTGGTAAAGGATGGAGGTTGTCAGTTCTTTTCAAGTCTGACATTTCATGATCCTTTCATGATGTTTGTTTGACCTTGAAAAACAACACTGAGAAAGCAGTTCTGTTGTGCTGTACAGAAGAAACTAAAGGCAATTGAGAAAGACCGCAAGCCATACACTCTTGAAAATGATGAACTCAAAGTGCAAGAGTCGCTGCTGAAGCGGGACCTTTCTAGAAAGAATTCTAGCAGCCTTTCTCGGAAGGATTCTAGCAGACTATCACGCCAACTTTCAAAACGATACCCTGGTTTGCCTTTAACAGAGGCATTACGAACAGAGAATGAGATGTTACGAAAAGAGTTGCAAGTCATGAAGGTCAGTTTCTTTTTTGCACGTCAGCAATTGGCATGCAACTTATAAATTTGAGGGAAACTGAACGCTAAGAATGTCCATTGTCAGTTAGATGGGGTTCAAAAAATAGAACAAAACATTGGTGGTTATAGAAACCTTGTCTTGTCTTTGTGTCCACAGCGACAGTGCCATGTAAAAAAAGTAGTTTTCATGACTGTCTCTATCTGGTGCTCAAATGTGAACAGAAGATAGAACCAAACTATCTTATAGATTTTGTGAGTTTTCTTGTGCTTTGGAGGATCCAGTGTGTTGCTTGAGTAGTGGTGAAGCAACAACTAGAGCTTGAATTTGGTAAACCCAAGTTACATTCTCTTCCATACATTCTGTTGATTGCCAATTAAGATTGTTTCACTTGTTTCTTTTGGGTCATGAATTGCAGGCACGCATGGAGGTTCAGCATTGCACTGTGATTGAGCGTCTTATTGAGGTTACAGAGAATGAGAATCTTCCAACCTGATTCAACAAGATGCCCCAAGTTGACAATGCCGTTGTTCCAGCATGAAGGGAAGAAGCTCTGTTGCTGAAGCTCTCAATAATATGCCTTGAACTTACATACAAAATCATAATTGGCAAGGCACCATATTGTGAAACACTTGTAAATAAATGAAGTGGCAAACCATGATATATATTGCCACAGCTATCAATAAGCAGCAGCAGCAGTTACACTGACATGAAAACAAGCTTGTGTTTATTTTACACAAACACAATATTGTCTTCAGCAGTTACGTGAATAGTACCTAGCTGAGAATTTCCTAATGCAGAGCTCGTTGACCAAATTCACTTGATCTGGATTTTGAAAGTTGAGCTTTGTTGATACATGCCTTTAGTGAGCTGTATCAGATTTGGCAACCAATCATCAGCTGGAATTTGTGACTTTGGCAGGGGGTTGAGATTGTGAGAACTTCTGACAGATATTAATCCAGTTCTTGCTCACATTGTATGGTATAATTGTGGAATATGTTGCGCACTGCTGAATCATGCAAGTGAATATGTAGAAAGATACGGAAATTGGTCTCCAATAGGAAAAGTTGCAAAGACACACAATCTTGCAATTGTTACCAAGATTGTGTTGAAGCAAACATTTTGCTCATCTGAGTTTGTTTCCAACTTGCTCTTGAATCCTTCATGTGTCCTTAGACTTCAATGGGATTGTGGAAGTCTCTCGAGATCAAATCCAATCCAATCCAATTCAACCCAAAAGGGCTTTTTAGTTTGGATATCATTAGAGGAACATGCTTGAGGCCGCTTTTGATAATTTCCACAAAGAGATGAAAACACAGCTAGAGACGTTTTCAAATGTCATTGTCTTAGTCACATAGAATTTTTGAAACTGTGCAGAGATTTCTTGGGACACTCACTGCCTTCCATAAGAGACAGTTCATATTAAAAAATCACAAATGCTAGAACCCTTGTTTACCAAGGAAATCTTAAAATAATCATAAGAACAAGAGATAATTCTTCTCTCCAAAGTTTGGGTGCTTAAGCAAAAAGTTTAAAAAGACTACACAAAATCACAAATTTGTTAATTTTGATTGAAAGCGAGATTAGGAAATTGAGACCACAACATCTTTATTGCTAAGCATCACCGTGGACCAATTCAATTTGATCTGCTTTTCAATGTATTTCTGAGTTCCCGTTTAGGGGTCAAAAAAGGATTAATTACAAATGGTAACGTTTTATGGTCCAATGTACCTCCTTTTGGCTCACATTTGAGGTGGGTATGGTTCAAAGTCTATTAGACCATGAGCCCAAGAAGCTATTATTGGACTTGATTAACAGGAGGGCTACAAGGGTTATACAGTAAAAACAGAGAATTTGAAGGAAATTCTGAATCCTCTACATTGAAAAAAGGTGAAATAAGGTTCACAAATTCAGAAATGCCAAGTGAACGTGTTCCGACTTTGGTTCACCTTGTGAAAACTTTTGAACCCATAGCTTATGTCCCATATGTTGGTGTCAATGATTAGTGAAACCACAAAAGCTTAGTTGGATTCCTAAAATTACCATCACCATCCTCTCTTCAACAACCAAACCTAGCTCATATGCATAGTCAGATGGCCACCCATGTCTAATTCAAGGGAGAAAAAACCTGCAGATAAAAAGAGCATTCAATTCTCTTGTAGAAATACAGAAATTCAACAATGGTGGCACTTGGGCACACATACACACAATCTATCAATGAACATACTCCAAGAGCTTGTCAATAACACCTCATCACAATATACAGCTCAAACTTGCAAAACTCAAGGTCTTTCTTCTCTCAAGGGAAAGGAGGGGATGGGGGGGCATGCATAGCAAAAAAAAATTTACCCTGAGCCAATTGGCTATACAACAGATTAATGCATTTTCCAAACCAGGCAGAAAACACACACATACCTGGGGACAAAATTTAAATTTTTTTTCTGCTTAAGGCAAAAAATTATTTCACAAAAAGCTAAACAAATTGGACCCAAATTTGTTAGCTTCACAGGAAACTGAAACTGCTGGCTGTTGCTGATAGATATCCCTCTCTACCATATCCCTCTTACCCGTACTGCAACAGAAGAGAAAAAGTATACAGCAAATTTCAGTTTGATACAAAGCAATGCTCATTTCTGGAGGGGGCACTAAAAACTCTGCCCTTATTGATGATCTTCATGAGAATGCAGGAAAAAACAATCCGGACTTGGAACAAGGAAGCCCTCCTTTGGTGAAGCAACTTGCACAAAAATGTTGCAAAAAACAGAACCCACCATGGTTGTTGCCATCTTCACCCCCATTTGCAACCATGCCATTTGCATTAACCCAGTTGCAACTATGCCATTCGCAACTACTCCATTTGCAACAACCCCATTCGCAACTACTCCATTTGTAACAACCCCATTCGCAACTACTCCATTTGCAACAACCCCAATTCACCACTACTCCATTTGCAACTACACTGCCACTCATTACCTTTGAAAGCTGAAAATGGCAAAGCCCTGTTGCAACAAAAGCTGCATCTTCATCCTGTTCCTCCTCAGCTATGCCATTCACACCTTTGAAAGCTCAAAATGGGGAAGCTCTGTTGCTGCAACAAAAGCCTTCTTCAACTTCTTCCTCCTTGACTACACCATTCTTCCTCAACTACACCATTTGCACCTTTGAAGGCTGAAAATGGGAAAGCTCTGCTGCAGCAACAAAAAAGCCTTCTTTATCTTCTTCCTCCTCAACTACGCCATTCACACCTTCGAAAGCTGAAAATGTGAAAAGCTCTGTTGCTGCAAACAAAAGCTCCTTCATCCTCTCCCTCCTTAACCAACCCATTCGTACCATTGAAAGCTGAAAATGGGAAAAGCTCTGCTGCTGCATCAAAGGCCTTCCTCTTCATCTTCCTCAAGATTGGAAATTAACTATAGAGAGAGAAGTAGAGAAAAAGCAAAAGCAAGAAGAATCAGAGCTCCTCCCCTTGGTTCCAAATGTCCAAACTGATCAAGAATTCTGCAAATCTTACAATTGTGTTTGTGGGTGTTTTGTTTTAGTTGTGGATTGATCGAAAGACCTTCAAAGATGTTCTCCAAAGTGAGCCAAACTGGCAGACATCTGAGAAAGCTGAAAGAAAAAAACTCGCAAGAAAAAGGCTTCAGAAAAAGTTCTCTTCTTCTCCTTCAAGCAATCTGCTATTTGAGATGTCCATGAATTCGACTCTCTCATTCGAATTTCTCGAGAGTGGGTCGAGTGCGAGTGCTACCCGCCACAGGTGCTCTACTTTGTCCAACAGAAGATTCTTGCAATGTTTCACCAAGGTCAGAATTCCGATGCATTTGATCGAACCGTCGTTTCTCTCTGTACCTGTGAGCGAGGATGGCCAAGAGAGAAAGGAGTGCTAAACCTACAACACCCACCACAACGCCCACAGCAATCTTCCAAGCATTGGACTTGTGCTTTGGACCAGGCAAAGGAACTGTGGGCGATGGTGCAGGAGCTGGAGAAGTTGCTACAGCATGACCCACTAATGCAACAGCTCCCAGTTGCGTGAAGTTGCAGACATAAGGTCCATTCCCTGTGGCAACACTAGTCCCTGTGCTTGTAGCATTCCCTGTTGAGGAAGAGAACAACGTGCAGAGCGGCGATGTGCCTGAAACAAATGGCGACGCAACAGCAGCAAATGTAACTTTGAGCGGGCCACTGGCCGCTGTTGCATTGACGCCGTATTGGGTCGGGTTGACGGAAGTGATATTGCTTGCGTCGTAGACGGCAACGCTCACAACGGGGCTCAGAAAGTCGAGTCCTTGCGGCGGTTCGAAGAGCGCGGAGCTCAAGTTACTGCCGAAGTTCTGGTACACGATGATTAGCCTATGGACTCTAGCGAGAGTGTAAGTGCCGATGGGTATTTGGAATTCCTGCAGCGCCACTCCACGAGCCAACAACGAGTGCCGCACTAGACGCACAGCTTGCGCCGTCACGCCTGACAGAGTCGCCGGAACTGTCACGTTGTGGGGTATGTACTCTTCTAAGTTCTGTGTCGCAATCGCACTGAACGCTGCCTGCTGTAGGATTTGATCCACCGATACAATAGTAAATCCAGTACTATTTGCTGCAGTCGCCGACTCCACCAAGAATCTACTACCAAGGCTTCCATTGATCGCATCCACTTCGACTGACATCACATCGGAAACGAGAAGCAACAAAAGGATAAGAGCAGCTGCAGGAAGAAGAATCCACGACCTGAGTTCTCCAGCTGCTTCTTGCCTGCATGATCCCTGCCTCCATTGTCGATGACCATCCCTGCAGCTTATACTCTTGTACTGAAGCTCGACGTCATTGGACATTAGATATGTTGATCTACAAGAGTTAGAGAAAGCAGCTGCAGCTGGTTGCCGTGAGCAAGACATGAAGACTTCTTCAGAATACGGGTGCAACTGTAGTGCTTGTACTGCAGCAGCCCGCGAAAAACCATAACTAGTACTACTAGTGCTTCTTCTACTATCACTGCAAGCTTCTGAAGCGTCGACCCGCGTCATGACCTCTTCGCAAGACGTCTAGTCTTCTGCTTCTTCCCCCACTTCATTTCCAACTGTTGCCTTAATCTCCGCCTGTTTCTCGCGGCCGGTCGAGTTCCCAAAACCTAAGACGTCTACCCGCGACACACATATGTGGTTGGTTTCCGCCGGGATAATATAATTTTTTGCACCGCTCGCGGCACTGAAAGAAAACTCCCAAAACTATGTTGCAATTATGCTTCAAAACTGAGATGCGATGGACTCTTCTACTCCTGGTCGAAATAACAAAGAGCAACCCATGATGCTTGAGTATCACAGCTTACCTACAACAAGTCTTCCCAAAGATGCCCGAAAGCTGCTGTCAGATCTCTAGCTGTACTTCTGCAGCAGCTCTGCTCTCCTCACCTCAGTGCTGCTCCAAGAATCCAATGATGCACAAAATGTGGGTCAGCCAGCTGACAACTAGATGTAGGCGAAGTGATCGGGGACGTTCATGAATCCCGGATGACCTCGAAAGCTTTCAGATGCCGCCGAATAGAACTAGAGACTTGAACAATATAATGTAGTTGGAGACTGCAGCAGCAGAAGCTTGCAGGCGAAGAAGAGCCGCCGAAAAGGAAACCCCAAGTACAGATCTAGCTAGAGCTGAGCTCGGATTAATCTAGGTTTCTGCAACTGCTGCGACGAACACGGAAGATCTCGAAGCTTAGCAGGTTTATGCAAAGGTCGTGGATCACTCTCAAACTAAGCTTCTCGATAGAAGCTAGCTAGATACGGAGATCAGGATCGTGCTGCACACCCAAGCCGCGACCTTGACTGCAACTTCTGACAAAGACTGTCGCTTAGTCGATCACAACAACAACAACACTAGGGCTCGAAAACAGAGAAAGCTGGGGGCTTAAGAAGAAACTTGTACAATGCAGCTAGCTCAGTGCACAAGACGACGTTTCTCGACAGCTCAGGATTTCAGAAGCAGGTCAGGAAAGAAAGAAAAGGAGCTAACTACACAACAACAGAAGAAACCTCAGATCATAGCTTGATGCAACAACCAGCTGACTTTCGAGATTGTGTTCACAAAAGTCGGCTAGACTTTCGCAGAAACGATAGAAAAGAGGACACAACAAAACAACAGCGCTTGCAAGATGCAGCTAGATGCTGTCACTCAACGAAACCCGCAAAAACAAAAACATCACAAAACCCAAACCACAAAATGAGTCTGCAAGGAAAAAACAACGACAACAATAACAACAAAACTGCAACGTTGGGGGCACAGTTCCCCACACAGTATTGACTGACAGAAGAAAGAAAGAGGCTCAGAAAGAGACTCTTTCTATCTCTTGCGTATGTGTGTGTGTGTGTGTGTGTGTCTCTCTCTCTCTCTCTCTCTTAGAGACTCTCTCTCTCTCTCTCCCTGTGTGTTTTTGCTGTCTGTTGCTCTCTCTCCGTGTCTCTCTTTCGTGCGAACATGTGCACAGCAGACGATGTGCAGTGCAGCAGCACAACAGCAACACCAAAGATGCCTGACTGCAATGCAATGCAATGCGCATTTCAGGTCCTCAAACCCAACTTCTCAACACCTCGTTTCAGCAGGACCTCTTTCTCTCTCTCTCTCTCTCTCTCTCTCTTTTCAGGCCCTGATTTCAGGGCATCCTATTTCGGGACCTCGTTTTAGGACATCTTTTTACGGACCTCATTATTTCAGTACCTCGCTTCAGGACTCCTTCTCTTCCGGACCTCGTTTTTAGGAACTCTTTTACGGACCTCGCCTCAGGTCCCCCGTTTCAGGACCACTACTCTTTCCCTGACCTCGTTTTTAGTCAGCCATCTATTTTCTGGACCTCGTTTTAGGACATCTTTTTCGGACCTCATTATTTCAGCACCTTGCTTCAGGTTTACTTCTCTTCCGGACCTCGTTTTTAGGCACTCATCGTTTTACGGACCTCGGCTCAGGTCCCCGTTTCAGTACTCCTTCTCTTCCAGACCTCGTTTTAGGAACTCTTTTACGGACCTCGGTTCAGGTCCTCGTGTCATGACTAAAACTCCTTCCCGGGGCCTCGTTTTAGGACCTCTTGTACGGACCTCGTTTCAGGACAGGACCTCAGCAGCTCAGGCCTTTCCTCTTCTCTCCTTCTTTTCTTTAACTAGCCTAGTCGTCTTCTTCTTCTTCTTCTTCAGGACGTGGATTAGATTAGAGGCTTCTTGATTAGACTTTTTTAAACCTGAAATTAAAGCCTCATTCCGGGCGGTAATCGAGATCCTGAAAATATAACCGTTGCGTGACGAACCCTAATCCAGGTGTTGTTTGACATCCTCAAAACGACAATGACACAACAACACTTCCAAAGGGGCAGGTCAAATCGCCAGTCAGTCGTAATAAGTGGATCTCTCTGTTCAAATTTGGATGGCATTTAATATGGGATGTTTTGAAATATACTCCATCCATCCATGAGTACATGCAAATCATCCATTTCCCCACCAATCTCCCCCATTTTCATCCGTTTTTCTTTCTAAAAACCAAATGTAAGTTTTTTCTTAAAAACCTATCGGCTGATAATTTCCATTTCCCTAAGTATATTCTATTAGGTGGCCAAATCAGAGAAGCCCACGTGGCAAAAGATGGCCAATGGGGTGGAGACAAGTCCATACCTTCTATTTTTGGGTCATTTCAGGGCACAATTTTTTTTTTTGTGTGGAAAAACTACCCTAAATTTAACTGGTTAAGTTTATTTAACCAATGTCTCTTTTAAAGAATCTGTAAATTAGTAAACAATAATACTAATTATTCTTTAAATTAGTTAACAATAATACTAATTATTCTTTAAATTAGTTAACAATAATACTAATTATTCTTTAAATTAGTTAACAATAATACTAATTATTATTTAAATTAGTTAACAATAATACTAATTATTATTACCACCACTACTACTTCTTCTCCGAACGTCCACCTGAATGGTGAGGCCAATGGACAGTAAATTTTTCATCCATTGGAGATCTTGTAAAATTGGGGATGATAGACTTCATATAAAAGGAAGTTAAAAAGAAATGAAAAAGTCCCACATTCTAAACCCTTCCCATCTTTTTTCTTTTATGTTAAAATGTAAAAGGTAAATCTTGTTATTTCTTTAGTGCAAAACTCAGCCCCCCCCCCCCCCCCCACCCCCCCCCAACACACACAAACAAAACAAATAACCCCCACCAAAC
>Ga0116229_10000987_pt1 | contig 42560 bp, 36 predicted proteins | sample S1TSphgellanicum_3_FD_87313 | JGI IMG/M metagenome (GOLD analysis project Ga0116229, IMG submission 87313) | Host-associated microbial communities from peat moss isolated from Minnesota, USA - S1T2_Fc - Sphagnum magellanicum MG | ecosystem: Host-associated > Plants > Peat moss > Unclassified...
AGACCTGGTCCTTCGCGGCGGTGATGAAAATGATCGGGATGTGGGTCGTCGCCGCGTCATCCTTGAGTCGCGCGGCCAACTGAAACCCGTCAATCCCCGGCATGTTCACGTCGGTCAGGATCAAATCGGGTGGCTGCGCGCTTACCATCACCAGGGCATCCGCCGCGCTGGCCGCGGTCAGTGTCTCGTAGCCCTCCGCCGTGAGGATCGCCGACATCGACTCGAGATACAGCGCCTCGTCGTCGACGATCAGAATGCGGGCTTCCGTCGGGGACGACACGGAGGCGACGCCCGCGCGGGCGCGCTCGTCGATCTTCACGTCGCGTTCGCTCCGGGCGACCGAGACGACGGCCGCGACGATCGTCCGGGACCACGCAAGGGGGCGAGCATCGGGTGGGACTCCGCGATCAGTGGCGCTGCGCCGCTGTCGATCCGTCGTGGATCGCCTGCGTCACGGCACAGTCGCATGAGCGGGGGCTCACCCAGATCAGGCGGTCAGCGACCGGCTCCACGCGCCAGATCCGACTGTTTACGCCCACAAACATGCGTATCCAATCGACGCCCCGTTGCCTGGTTCGCAACCGAGGGGCTGGTGCGCTCGCGCCACACACGCATACGCACTCGGCCCCACGTCGAGATCAGATCAGCACGGAGCTGACGGCGGGTTCGACCGAGAGCAGCGACGGAGTCCCCAGCGCCCGGCTGTCGCCCAGGGCGGCCTCGATGTCGATCGCCTGTGCCTCGCGCATGAGCGCTGCCACCACGGGGGGGATCGGATCACGGTCCGGCACGATCACGCCGATCTGGTGGACGCCGATCGGCTCCACGAGCGGGAGCATCTGCAGTCCGTCGGGCTCGCCGATCACGTAACGGATCGTGTGCGGCAGGATCGTCGACCACGTGCCCTGCCGCAGATGCGACGCCAGCGTCACGATCGAGTTGGTCTCGAGCACCGGATCGGGCGCGGTCCCGGCGTCGCGGAAATAGGTATCGAGGATCCGTCGATACTGCATCGCCGGCGTCAGGAGACAGAGACGAAGCCCGACCGCTTCCTGCCACGTGACCGAGACGCGGCCGGCAAACGGCCCGTCGCGCGGCGTCATCAGCACATAGCGCTCGAAATAGAGCGGGATCGTCCGCACGTGCAGGAGCGGCTCGTTGTCGAGATAGGTGAGCCCGACATCGAGGGCAAACTCATCCAGCCCTCGCTGGATCTCCGCCGATGTGAGCGATGCGACCGTGATCCGCACGCGGGGGTGCTTGGTGACGAACGGCGTCGTCAGCAGCGACAGCACCGGGAGCGCCACGGGAATGCCGCCGATGCGCAGCCGCCCGACGAGGCCGCCGCGTTCACCGCCGATCTCCTGCATGAGCGCGTCACGCTCCACCAGCACGCGACGCGCCCACGCCAGCACCCGCTCGCCGTCCGGCGTGAGGCCCTGGAAACGATGATCACGGTCGACGATCGGCACCCCGAGACTCTCCTCGAGGTGCTTGATACCGGCCGACAGCGCGGGCTGGGTCACGTTGCACGCGAGCGCCGCCCGAGCGAAATGCCGCTCCCGCGCCAGTGCCACGAGATACTCGAGATGTCGGATCAGCACGCGCGATCTCCCGCCCTGCTGCCAGCCGTCACCGCCATCGCCGCGACGACCTGATGAGGCCGCCTACTGCGGAGCTCGCCTCACCCGGGCCGACCATGGTCGGACATAAGCTAACGCACTCAGGTGCGCGGATCACGCGGCCTAATGACTTCATGAAAAACATTGATTGGAAACGCTCCTTGCCCTCGGCGAGCTTCGGGTACTGCAATCATCCCGTACGCCGGCGGCACCTACCCGCTTCCTCGAGTCACTTGACGCCGGCGTCGACTCTTTCCGTTCGACTGCCGGAGACTGGTTCATGGCCAAGGTGCTCTGCGTCCTCTACCCGGATCCGATCGACGGGTATCCGCCGAAATACGCCCGCGACACGATCCCCAAGATCGACAAGTATCCCGGCGGCCAGACGGCGCCGACCCCATCCGCGATCGACTTCAAGCCGGGCGCGCTGCTGGGCAGCGTCTCCGGCGAGCTCGGCCTCCGCAAGTATCTCGAGGCGGCTGGCCACACCCTCGTCGTCACGTCGGACAAGGAAGGGGCCAACTCGACGTTCGACAAGGAGCTCGTCGACGCCGACATCGTGATCTCCCAGCCGTTCTGGCCGGCCTACCTCACCGCCGAGCGGATCGCGAAGGCGAAGAAGCTCAAGCTCGCCATCACGGCCGGCATCGGCTCCGACCACGTCGATCTGGACGCGGCGATCGCCAATGGCATTACGGTCGCCGAGGTGACGTACTGCAACAGCATCAGCGTCGCCGAGCACGTCGTGATGATGATCCTGGGCCTGGTGCGGAACTACATCCCGTCCTATCAGTGGGTGATCAAGGGCGGCTGGAACATCGCCGACTGCGTCGAGCGGTCCTACGACGTCGAGGGGATGCACGTCGGCACCGTCGCCGCGGGCCGCATCGGGCTCGCCGTGCTTCGCCGCCTCAAGCCGTTTGACATGAAGCTGCACTACACGGATCGTCACCGGCTCCCGCCGGAGCTCGAGCAGGAGCTCGGCCTGACCTTCCACGCCACGGCGAAGGAGATGGTGGCGGTCTGCGACGTCGTCACGATCAACGCCCCACTGCATCCCGAGACCGAGGGGATGTTCAACGACGCGATGTTCGCGTCGATGAAGCGCGGCACGTACCTCGTCAACACTGCGCGCGGCAAGATCTGCGACCGCGATGCCGTCGTACGGGCCCTCAAGAGCGGGCAGCTCGCCGGCTACGCTGGCGACGTCTGGTTCCCGCAGCCCGCCCCGGCCGATCATCCGTGGCGCACGATGCCGCATCACGGGATGACGCCCCACATTTCCGGGACGTCGCTCTCCGCCCAGACGCGCTATGCGGCGGGGACGCGCGAAATCCTCGAGAACTGGTTTGCCAAGAAGCCGCTGCGCGACGAGTACCTGATCGTCGACGGCGGCAAGCTGGCGGGGGCGGGAGCGCACTCGTACAGCGTCAAGAAGTAGCCTGTAGCGCGACGGACAGAGAAAGGAGCCTGGTTGGCGCGGCGCCCGGTCGCCGCGACGCCGGAGTTCCGATCGACGCGGGGGCGGTCACGAGGTGTGGCCGCCCCCGCGTTGCGAGGATCATCCACGACGACCATCCACCACGACCATGCATGAGGGGGACTGATGGCAGACGCAGGATCAGGGGCAGCGACGCGATCGATCGGACGCGCCGAGCAGGCGGCGCTGACAGCGACGATGTTGTCCGCCAAGGATGCCCGTGGACTCACGTTCACGGCGATCGGGCAGGCGGTCGGCCGGTCCGAGGTCTGGGTCGCGACCGCGATCTACGGGCAGGCCACGATGGCGTCGGACGAGGCGGATCGACTCGCTGACTGTCTCGGACTTGACCATGCGGTGCTCCGGCCACTCACGGGCGTGCCGACGCGCGGGGCGCTCGAGCACGCCGTCCCGGTCGATCCCCTGCTCTATCGGTTCTACGAGATCATTCAGGTCTTCGGGCCGGCGATGAAGGCCGTGATCCACGAGAAGTTCGGCGACGGCATCATGAGCGCGATCGACTTCCGGCTCTCGATCGAGCGCAAACCCGACCCGGCCGGCGACCGCGTGCTTGTCACCTATGACGGGAAGTTCCTGCCGTACCGAAAATGGTGAGATCGGACGCGGTGCGCCTGGTCAGCCGAACGTGAACGCGTAGGCAGCGACCCCGGGATCGAGGAACTCGATTTCGAAGGTCCGGTCGACGACCGGCCCCTGCTGGCGGATCAGCTGGTACAGCCGCTGGCTCGTCACCGTGCCCGTCCCGTCAGCGGCGGCGTCGGCGCCGTGATCGGCACCCGGCGCGGCGCCATCGATCCGGACGCGATACCGCACCGGTTGACCTGACGGCCCGGGCCCGAGGACCAAATGGACGTCGCGCGCGTGGAACCGGAAGACGATCCGCCCCGGCGTGCGATCGAGCGTCACCGCCTCGGGGCCAAACGTCCATCGCCCTGCCAGTCCCCACCCGTTCGTGGGGAGCGTCGACGCGACGGTATAGACGGCCGGCGTGTCGCGCTGGATCGAGTCGGTCGACGCGAGGCGCGCCGTGCGTCGGTAGCCGAGGTACGTCTCCGGCGACTGGTCGGCGCTGGAGGCCGCGGCCTCCGCGCCCGCGGCGGCGATCGTCGTCGGGGCGGCCGACGCCGGGGCATGTCCCGACTCGGCGAGCAGCGCCCGAATCTGGCGCTCCGTCTCGGCGTCATGCCCCTCGCCGGCCGTCATGTAGCGAATGCGCCCGCTCGTGTCGATCAGGTACTGTGCCGGCCAATACTCGTTGTCGAGCGCGCGCCAGATCCCGTACTGGTTGTCGAGCGCGACGGGATAGCGCACGCCAAGGTCGTGGACCGCCCGCCGGACATTCGCCGAGTCGCGCTCGAACGCGAACTCCGGTGAATGGATGCCGATCACGCGAAGCCCATCGCCCGCATAGCGGTCCGCCCACGCCTCGACGTACGGCAGCGAGCGCAGACAATTGATGCAGGAGTACGTCCAGACGTCGAGCAGCACGACATGGCCGCGCAGCGCGTCGGCGTCGAGCGGCGCGGAGTTGAGCCAGCTGGTGGCGAGACCGAGATCCGGGATCCGTGTTGGGCCGCTGGCGGGGGCGCCGGGCGACGTCGCACCGCTCGGCGTCTGTGCGATCGCCGAGCGCCCGTGAAACCGGTCGACCAGCGCCTGCTCGGCGCTCGCCGTACTCGCCAGCGAGAGTCGGGTGAGGAGACCGGTATCGAGGCCGAGCGCGATCGCCACGACCCCGGCGAGGACGGCGACGCCGAGTGCGCGCCGAATCCACTCCTCGGCACCAAGGCTCCGCTTCATCGCCGCGAAGACGCGCGACCCGGCGGCGATCGCGAGCCCGAGCGACGTCGAGGCGCCGACGGCGAACGCCAGCAGCAGGAAGACCGTGCGGACGCTCGCGCCGCCGATCGCGGCGCTCGTCAGGATGAGGCCGAGCACGGGTCCGGCACACGGCGCCCAGAGGAACCCGACCGCGACGCCGAGCAGCAACGCCCCGCCCAGCCCGGGGCGCGCGTCGGCCCGCTGCTGCAGCCGCGTGCCCAGCTGCACGAGCGGCCGCGTCAGGCGATCGCCGAGTGACGGGAGGAGCAAGGTCAGTCCGAAGACCGCGAGCAGCACGAGCGCGATCACGCGCCCTGCCTGGTTGGCGCGCACGACCCAGCCGCCGCCAACGGCGGCGGCCGAGGCGACGACGGCAAACGTCAACGCCATGCCGATGAGGGTCGGCAGGCCGCTCGAGCGGAATGGCCGGTCGGACTGCGCGAAGACGAACGGAATCACGGGCAGCACGCACGGGCTCAGGATGGTGAGCGTGCCGCCGAGGAATGCGAGCAGGAGGAGGAGCATCGGTGCGCCTGGGTCTCGAAATGGGATCGGTCTGATAATCTGACGGTGCCGGTCGATCTGGCACGCTGGACGATCGTAGTGCGACGCGCGAAAGATGGTTCCCTCGCTGAGATCGCCGGCCAATCAGGCGGCCTGAACCATCCCGAATTGCCGCATCCCGCGACAGCGCTCCCCCGCGTGGCATACGTCACGCATGCGACAGCGGATCGCCAGTGCCGAGCGGCGCACCCGGTCGGTATACTGTATCCCATGCAATTTGCAATGCGGGTCGGCGTGATCGGGTTGGCTGCCGCGTCAGTGCTCGCCGCCCGGGGTTTCGCCCCCGCGCAGAAGGTCGCGACCGTCGACCAGGGGTTGGCCGGCCCCGAGGCGCTGTCATATGACGCCGCCACCGATCGGTACCTCGTGAGCAACCGGACCGGGTCGGGCGTCGCCGGACGGAGCGGCTACATCACGCGCATTCGCGCGGCAGACGGGGTGGTCGACAGTCTGCACTTCATTCAGGGCGGTCGCGACGGCGTCGTGCTGAAGGCCCCGATGGGGTCGCGGGTCAAGGGCGATACGCTGTGGGTCGTCGACGTCGACGCGCTGCGCGGCTTCAGTGTCCGGACGGGCGCGCCACTCGCAACGATCGATCTCTCGTCGACGTCGCCGCTCTTCATCAATGACGTCGCGCTCGGACCCGATGACGACTTCTACGTGACGGACACCGGCATTCGCATCGGCGCCGACGGCAAGATGACCCACCCCGGTCCCGACCGGATCCTGCACATCGCCCGCGACCGCTCGGTCTCGGTCGCGCTCTCGACGCCGGCGCTCCACTCGCCTGACGGCATCGACTGGGACGCGCCGCATCACCGGCTCATCCTCGCCCCGTTCGGCGGTCCGAAGATCCAGACGTGGACGCCGGCCGCCCCCGCTCCGGTCGATCTCGCGCCGGGCGCCGGCCAGTTCGATGGCATCGAGATCGAACGCGGCGGCATGATCCTGATCACGAGCTGGGGCGACTCGAGTGTCGACGTCCTCCAGGGCGACCATCTGGTGCGGCAGTTCACGACGAGCATGGCGCCGGCGGATGTCAGCATGGATGTGCGCCGCCACCGCGTCGGGATCGTCTCGCTGGTCGCCAACCGCTTCGAACTCTGGACACTCGCCCACTAATGTCCCACGCCCGCTTGCGTGCCGCCCTGACGACGTCCCTCGCGGCCGCCGTCCTCGTCGCTGGTGCCTGCCGCGAAGAGAAGGATGTCCCGGCCAACGTCGCCGCAGCCGGCGCCGGGGGCACCGCTGGAGGGGCGACCGGTGCGGTCCCGCCGGAAGGGTCGTGCCCCACCCCGACCGGCATCACGCTCCCCGCCGGGTTCTGCGCGACGATCTTCGCCGACAGTATCGGCCACGTCCGCGATCTGGTCTTCGCGCCGAACGGCGATCTCTATGTGAATACGTGGAGCGGCCGGTACTTCGTCGACCCCGCGCCGGCGGGCGCGTTCCTGATCGCCTTGCGCGACCGCCAGCACACGGGCAAGGCCGATTCGATCGTGCGCTTCGGCCCCACACTCGCGAGCGGGGCAACTGGTGGCACCGGGATCGCCTTGTACAAGGATTACGTGTATGCCGAGGCCGGGCCGAAGCTGGTGCGCTATCACCTCCCGGCGGGGCAGTTCGCGCCGGACAGCTCGGCACCGGAGACGATCGTCGACGGCCTGCCGTTGACCGGCGACCATCCGATGCACCCCTTCGTGATCGATTCCGCGGGGACGATCTACATGGACGTCGGGTCGGCGACGAACTCCTGCCAGCTCGCCAATCGCGCCCCGGGCTCGCTTGGCCACAAGCCATGCACGGAGCTCGAGACCCGTGCCGGCATCTGGACGTTCGACGCCAACACGGTCGGTCAGCATTACTCGGCGGCGCATCGCTACGTGACGGGCCTCCGCAACGGCGTCGGGATCGCGATCAACCCGGCCGACGGCAGCGTCTGGTCGACGATGCATGGGCGCGACCAGCTCGGGGAAAACTTCCCGAAGCTGTACACGCTGGCGCAGAGCGCGGCGCTGCCCGCCGAGGAGCTCGTGCGACTGGCGAAGGGCGCCGACTTCGGCTGGCCGGAATGCTACTTCGACGGGGCACAGAAGAAGCTTGTGCTCGCCCCCGAATACGGCGGCGATGGCGGCAAGGCGATCGGCCCGTGCGCCGACAAGGTCGCGCCGCAGGCGTTTTTCCCGGCGCACTGGGCACCGGACGGCCTCGTGTTCTACACCGGCTCGATGTTCCCGGCGCACTATCGTGGCGGGGCGTTCGTCGCGTTCCACGGCTCGTGGGACCGGATGGTCGGCGGGCAGCAGGGCTACAACGTCGTCTTCCAGCCGTTTGCGGCCGGGGCGCCATCCGGGGCCTATGAGGTCTTCGCCGACGGATTCGCGGGGCAGTACGTGCAGCCCGATCACGCGGCGCACCGGCCGACCGGCGTCGCCGTCGCGCCCGACGGCGCCCTGTTCATCAGCGACGACAAGAACGGCCGCATCTGGCGCGTGACGTACACCGCGCACTGAGCGCGACGCGGTCGCGCAGGCGCCGACCTGTCGGCCGCCGCCATCGCGTGGGCACTCGCCTGAGCGCTCGCCTGAGCGCTCGCCTGAGCGCTCGCGTGAGCGATCGCCGATGACGACGGCCGTGGTGATCGGTGCGACGGGGCTCACGGGGTCGGCGCTGGTGCGGCGACTGCTGCGCGACGCGCGTTGGGGATTGGTAATCGCGCTGGTGCGCCGCGCGACCGGTGTGGCGGACCCGAAGCTGCGCGAGACGATCGTGGACTTCGAGACGCCGGACGCATGGGCCGGGCTCGTGCACGGCGATGTCGCCTTCTCCACGCTTGGCACGACGCGGAGGGACGCCGGGAGCCTCGCGGCCCAGCGACGTGTCGACGTCGACTACCAGCTGGCGTTTGCCACCGCGGCCGCCCGCAACGGCGTGCCGACGTTCGTACTGCTCTCGAGCATCGGCGCGAGCGCGACGTCACGGATCGCGTACTCGCGCATGAAGGGGGAACTCGATGACGCGGTCAGCGCGCTCCCCTTCCCGCGGGTTCGCGTGCTCCGACCGGGCCTCCTCGACGGCCCGCGCCTGCGGCCGCGGCCCGCGGAGCACGCCTCGCTCGTCGTCGCCCGTCTCCTTGCCCGCGTCGGGATCGCGCGCGACTATCGGCCGATCCCGGTCGACGTGGTGGCGCGGGCGATGCTCGCCGCAGCATCCGACGGGCCGGCACCGCGTCGGATCTATACGGGCGACGAGATCTTCACGCTGGCTGGCGACGGTGAGCGATGCGCACCTAGAGATGAACGCTCGCCGTGACCGTCACGCGGCGCGGCAGGGCCGGCACGACGAACCGCGTCACGGGCGCATTGTTGTCGTTCAGCGGCACCCCCGAATAGATCGGGATCAGCGAGTTCTGCCCCTCAATGCCGAACGTGTAGTACTGCCGGTCGAAGAGGTTCTCGATCTCGGTCTGCAGGCCGAACCGGTTCCAGCGCAGCTGCGCGCGCAGGCCTGCGACCGTGTAGCCCGGAATCTCCGGGCGCTGATTCGATTCGTCGCCACGCAGGTACTGGCCCTGGTAGCCCCGGAGATCGAACTCGCCATCGAAGAGCACGGGGCCGATCAGGCGAGTCAGGCCCGCCGCGATCCGTCCGCGATGGAGCGGCGAGGTCGGGAAGATGTCGCCCGGCTTGGTCGGCTGCGGGTTGCTGTCCGAGCTCGCGATGAGCACCCGGCTCTGGAAGGTGGCGGCCACGTAGCTATAGGACGCCCCGACATAGAACCCGAGCGGAAGTCCGACCTGACCTGACGCTTCAACGCCCGCACGGCGCGTCTTCGGCGCATTGACGTAGTACACCTGCACCCGGTTCGGCGACGCAAAGACGATGTCGTTGAAGACATCGGTCCAGAACGCGTCGACGTCGAACTTCGTGCGGCGCGTGAGATCGACGTCGAATCCGCCCTCGTAGTCGCGCGTCGACACCGGCTGGAGTGCCGGATCGCTCCCCAGCGCTGATGGCAGGCTGCAGGGCGCCGTCGGACTGGCACAGGCCAGCTCGAGGGGCGCCGGGGCGCGGAAGCCGCTCTTGTAGGCGACGTAGCCCTTGAAGTCCTCCGTGAACTGATACGTCAGCCCAAGCTCCGGCGAGACGCGGTTGTACGAGCTGCTGCCGTCGTTGCCCGCGTCGAGGCTGTCCCGATAGGGAATATGGACGTAGTCGTAGCGCAGTCCGCCCGTGACGTTGAGCCGCGTCGTCACCGAGACGACGGCCTGCGCGTACGCGGCGGCAATATCCTGGTGGATCGTCGCGACTGTCGTGATCGAATCGGGCAGACCGCCCCCGACATTCTCGAGCACGATATGCGCCGACTCCCGCGAGTACTCGGCACCGACGGTCAGTCCGATCGGGACCGGCCCGAGGTAGATCGGGCGCGTCCACTCGAGCGTGCCACCGCCGGTCAGGTTCTGCGTGAACCCGAGCGTGTTTGGGGGCGGCTCATTGCCGTTGAACTGTGTGGTGTTGTTGCGGCGCCCGAACAGCGTCCCGCGCAGGATGCCACCGCCGACGAGCACGTTGCCGCGGAGGTCGAGGTCGACCGCCTCCGGGTTGAAGAAGTCGCCGCCCGTGTAGTTCCAGCGCGGGTCGATGTGGGCGTCGGCTTCGGGGACCGAGCCGACCTCGTAGATCCGGTCGTGACCATAGAGGATGTCGAGGGCGACATCGCCGCTGTCATGCGACGGTCCCCACTGATGACCGATCGTGGCGAAGACGTTGCGGGTGTTGCCGGATGAGAAGGCTTTCCACCCGACCTCGTTCTGCCCGGTGGCCGCCACGTATCCGTCGATGCCGCCCAGCTTGCCGCCCGCCGTGACCGTCGCCGTCTGTTCACCGAATGAACCGCCGCCGATTTCGCCGGTCAGTTCGGGGCGATCGCCGCCGCGCTTCGTCGTCATGAGCAACGTGCCGCCCAGCGAGTTTCGCCCGAAGAGCACGTTGGAGCCGCGATCGAGGGACGCATTGTCGATCGCCGCCATCGGCAGCAGATCGAAGTCGACCTCCTGCGCGTCCGGTTCGTTGACGCGAATCCCGTTCAGAAAGACGCCGATCCCCTGTGGCGTCCCGACGATCGACGAGACGCTGAACCCGCGGATCTCGAACTCCTGCTGCAGGCGCGTCCCCTGATCATCGTACATGCTGACGCCCGGGAGCCGCAGCAGCGCGTTGGTGATGCCCTCGGGGCCCGGAATCGACCGTGCGAGGTCGAGCGGCTCGACCTGCGACGGCGTCCGCTCGTCGACGGAGGAGAGCCGCGTGCCGTTGACGACGACCGGCACGAGGCGATGCGTCCCGGCCAGGGAATCCGCCCGACGCAGACTGTCGACGCGACGGGCGCTGTCCGAGGCCGGCGTCGGCTGCTGCGCCGGGGCGACGCGCGGCAGCGATCCGGCGAGGCAAATGCCGGCTGCCGCGAGCGTTCGCGCCATGAGGCGCAGTGTGCACGCGATCATGGGATCGTGCATCCGGTCGGGACCCACGCGACCGCGACGTGCGACGTCGGGCTCGCGGCGGTCGCCGCCCAGCCGAGGATCACGCCGCAGGCGGTCACGGCGTTGTTGACCGGTTGCGCGCGCGTCCCGCCCAGCGAGGGCAGCGGACGGAACGTGGCGGACGGATCGACGACCGAGCCGACGACGCCCTCGCTCGTGAGGATCGTGCCCGTCCCGCTCGCGGTCGTCGCGGTGCCGGCGACGAAGCCCTTGTCGCTGATCGAATTCGCGAGCACACCGGTGTAACCGGTCGGCGGCCCGCCCATGACGACGACGCCGACCGTCCCGGTCGCGACGAACGCCTGCGTCGGGGACGACGGGCCGTTGTCGATCCAGCCGACCTGGATCCCGAAGTTGTTCAGGCCCGTCGAGACGGTCAGGCCGCTCGAGGCCGACACAGTATCGAGGCCGGTCGACGCATTGAAGAAGAAGGCGCCCGCACTATCGGGCAGGTTGCCGACGATATCCTGGACCAGATCGATGCCGTTCGGCCGAAAGGAGATCCCCGAGCCCGAGTCGGCGACCGCGACGTCATAGGTCGCGCCGTCCTGTGTCCAGATCACAAGCGTGGTGTCGCCGCTGGCGTCGGTCGCGGTCCCGACGATCACATTCTGATCGTTGATCCCGCGGGCGTACGATGCCACGCCGCCCAGGGTCGGCAACTCGATCGGCGCGGCCGTGGCACTGGGCCAAACGAGCCCCTGGCGGACGCCGCCGCTCAGCGTGGCGACCCCGACGATCGTTCCCGACGCGTTGACGCCCCACGCCTCGCTGGTCGTCGTGCCCGACGGCTCCGCGAGCCGGGTCGCGGCGCCGGCCGCGAACGTCACGGCATGTCGAACGCCGCCGTTATCGGTCGCCCACCCGACGATCGCAGCGGCCGAGCCGCCATTGGCCTGGCTCGCGGTCCCGCCGGCGAGCAGACCGAGCTGCGCGATCGCATAGGTCGGGAACGTCGGACTGGATGGGGGTTGATACGCGTCGTAGTGACACGCCGATCCGACAAGGAGAATGGCGACGGCACGGGCGACTCGCACGACGGGGGTGGCGACGCCGCGTCGGCGCGTGCGACCGTGCCTCGCCCGTGGAGGGGGCGATATCATGTACAGATGACACCGCTCCGCGAGATTTGAGACAGCCAGGGTCGACTTACGCCGGCGGGACCAGGGGAAATGCCGTGCCGTCGCTTGCCGACCAGTCCGCATGCTGCATCGACTACTCCCTGACGTCTCCCGCCGCGTCGGGCCCCATCGCATGCAGCCGCCCGGCCAGCGCGGAGAGTCCCGGACGCGAGACGTTGAGGACGACGTCGCCCGGCTGGAAGCGACCACGATGTTCGTTGTCCTCGTACAGGATGACCACCGGCGAGCGACTCCCGGCGAGGCGCAACGTCAGCACGCCGTCATCCGCGGGCCCCTCGCCGTCGCGGTCCGCGCAGCAGACATCGCTCAGTCGCTCGACTCGCCCGCTCGCCTCGAGGGCGACCACGGAGCGTCCAAAATCGACATCGCGCCGGCTCGGTCGCTTCGGCGTGTCCACGTCCTGCGTCGACAGTCGGTACATCCGCGTCACCAGGTCGCTGGCCGACCAGCGCTGGAGCGAGACGGCGACGACGAGCCCCGCCGCGGCCACCGTGACCGCACCGACCATCCCGATGCGGCGCGTGCGGGCGGTGATCGACGCGACGCTGCCGCCACTGCGTACCATGACCCGCGCCCACGCATCCTCGGTGTCCGGCCACGCGACACCAGTGATGCGGGCGGGGGCGGCGAGGAGCGCGCCGGCGCGCTCGGCGGCCTCGCGGGCGGCCGTCGCGCGTGCGGCACACGACGGACAGCGCCAGAGATGGACACGCGTCGCGAGCCGCGATCCGATCGGTCCCTCTCGATCGCGCAGCGCCTCGAGGGCGCCGGCGCTAGGATGCCGTTTGGTCGCCACGGACCTCTCGTGTCGCGGTGCGGGGTGGCGAGACTGATCGCAGGAACCGCTGCCGGGCGCGGGCGAGGAGCGGCGCAATCGACGACGGCTTGACGCCCACGATCGATGCCAGCTGCTTGTAGGGGACTCCCTCGTGATGGAGGAGCAGGAGTGTCCGGTCCCGCTCCGACAGCGACTCGAGCGCGGCGTGCACGTCCCGCGCTGCTTCGAGCTGCAGCGTGAGGCGATCGGCGCTCGGCGCCACGCGCTCCTCCGAGCCGCGCGCGATCAACGCGAGACGCTGCGACTGCCGATGCTCGCCGCGGCGCGCGTTCTTCGCGAGGTTGCCGGCGACGGTGAACAACCACGCTTCCGGCCGGTCGGGCCGCTCGTCGAGCAGACGCACGAACGCCTCCTGGGCGATGTCCTCAGCCTGATCCGCGTCCCGGACACGTGAGTAGATGAAGCGCACCAGCACCGGATAGACACGATCGAAGAGTTGACGCAGGTCAGCCGTCCATCTGATGAATGAGTGAGCCTTCCGAAGCGCTCACTGGCTCGTGAACGCCCGCACCGGAAGGCTACACTCGCTCGTCTCTCTCATCCATACGACACCGCACGCGCGGGGATGAGACACCCGGGGCGGCGGCGCGAGGACGGCACGCTACGCGCTGGCCGCCCCTGGCTTCAGTGCGCCGATCACGGCGCCGACCAGCGCCAATCCGACGATGCCGTACCCGCCGTCGATCGCAAAGAGCATCAGGTCGTGCCCCTCGAACAGAATCGTCATCAAGCCGATCGTGCCGTAAATGCCGATGCCGAGGAATGCACCGAGTCTCGCGCCGTGCCGTGCGTTGTGCCGGCCGCTGTCGCGCAGCAGGGTGGCGACGGTATAGCTCGCAAGCCAGCAGAGGGCGATCGCCGCGACGAATGGCAGCATGCCGTACCGTTGCACCTGGGCGGCCGTGCGACCGGTCGCCGCCAGCCAGGGCACCGATAACAGCGTGTACCATGCACCACCAAACGCCCAGAAGACGACGGTGGCGACGGCGATCGCTGCGTGATTCACGCGTGGGTGCGGCACTGCGTCACCTCCCGGGATCGAGCGCAGAGTGTTCGTGGCGGATCGTCGTCGGCCACGCGGCGAACGGTCCGCGACGCACGCGGAGTGTGATGCGCACCCAATCTTGCCTCGCCTGGCCACGCCCGCCAGCCACGGCGGACCGTACCAGCCGCTGACCCGGTCCGTCCGCGCCCGCGTGGTGTCGCCGACGTACACGAACTGAAAATTCGGCATGTACTCCCGCGCGACCCGGGCGATCTCCCTGGGCGACGCGCGTGCCGTACTCGCGCGGCGTCCCCGCTTCCCTTACGGGACGCCGGCCACCATTGGCGCGCGCGTCTCGGCGAGCGGCGCGTAGGGGTCGCGTTTCGTCGCGACGATGAATCGGTCGAGCGTGGCGCGACTGACGCCGAGTCGTCGGGCGAGGGCGCCCTCGATCGCATCGGCGCGGCGGAGCCCCGAGAGCGTGGAGAGCAGCTGTCCGAGGGTAAAGCGCTGCGAGCGCGTGGCGAAGGCGCTGAGTGATTCCGGCCAGAGGCAATACCCGATGACGCGGGAGGCCGGCATGGAGGCGATGCCCGCGGCGAGGTTGAGGACCGCGAGGCGCTCGAGCGGGTTGGTCCCGTCCCGGTAGGCGGGATACGGTGGCGCGCGCCAGTCGATCGGTGGCCGGAGGGCGTCGGGGTCGAGGCCCGCCGCGCGCAGCACGTCGGCGTGTCCCATCGGCCGCTTCGTCGCCGGCACCGCGGGCGCGGCATCGATCAGGTGACCGAGGATCGAGACGGGCACGCCGACGCGATCGGCGAGGATCTGGCGAAGCCGCACGTACCGTCGGTGCCGGCGAAAGAGGTTCGCGACCTGGGACTCATCGACGCGTGAGGCGCTCGCCCACGCGGCGAGCGACTCGGGATAGAGCACGAGCTGCACGATTTCACTCGCCGAGAGCGACGCGATCTGGCGGGTGACATTCTCGACGGCCGCGCGGACGAGCGGATCGCCCCCGTCTCGCTCCCGCCGCCCTCCGGCCTGGCCGCCACCGACGGATTCCATGCGCCAACGTAGCGAAGAAAGTACACGAGGGCAAGAGTGTAACAGATTGGGCGATGACGACTTGAAGCGCCGCCCATCCGGTCGGTCAACGACCACCAATGTGGAAAGTTTCCACTGCTGGGAAAGCGACCGCACGGCGGGGGGACGATCCGGGCGGGCGTCATCACCGCCGCTCCGCGCGCCAGACCGGTGGCCGTCGTCGCGGGGCGTCGCGGGACGACTGGCACCGACGACCGGGCTTCGTATACTCCTCTCCCCATGACCACCGCCGATCCCGCCGCCGGCCGTCGCCTCGACTCCTGGAAGCAGATCGCGGCCTATATCGGCAGGGATATCCGGACCGCACAGCTCTGGGAAAAGAAGGAAGGGCTCCCGGTCCGCCGGCTCGCGCATACCGCCCGCGCGAATGTCTTCGCCTACACCGCCGAGATCGACGCCTGGCGCGAGCAGCGCGAACGGCCACACCAGGAGTCGACCGGGCAGGCGGCGCCGCGGCGCGACGTCGCGCTCGTCGATGCCGAGCGCCCAGCGGTGCCCGGCGCGCCGCCGCCGCATCCCCCGTCACGTCCCCGAGGCCGGGCGACCGTCTGGCTCGCGGCACTCGCCGGCGTCGTGGCCCTCGGCGGCACCGTCGTCACCGTCCACGCCATCGACACGGCCGGCGATGCGGCGATCGCCGTCCTCCCGTTCGAGGACCTCTCGACGGGCCAGGCCGATGATCACCTCGCCGATGGGCTCACCGACGACATCATCAACGCGCTCGGGCGAGCGGGCCGCCTGCCGGTGATCTCGCGCACCTCGACGTCGCACCTCGCCCACACGCCGGCCGCCCTGCCACACCTCGCCGCCACCCTGCACGCCGGACGCATCGTCGAAGGATCGCTCCAGCGGGACGGGCACCGCGTCCGCATCACCGCCGAACTGATCGATGCCCGGACCGACCGTCACCTCTGGGCGCAGAGCTACGAGCGCGAGCTCTCCGACGTGCTCTCGCTCCAGGATGATGTGGCGACCGCGGTCTCCGCGGCCGTGCTCGCGCGCCTGACGGGGCAACCGGTCGCGACACGCCCCGACCCCCACCCCGTCAATCCGCAGGCGCGGCTCGCCTACCTCACCGGGCGGGTCTTCTGGGCACGACGCAACGAGGCCGGCCTCCGCCAGGCGATTGCGTCGTTCAACGACGCGATCGCCGCGGACCCGACGTACGCCCCGGCCTACTCGGGCCTCGCCGATGCGTACACGCTGCTCAGCGTCTGGGGGTCGCTTTCGTCCCGGGAGACATTCCCCAAAGCGAAGGCCGCGGCCGAACGCGCCCTCGCGCTCGACTCCACGTCGGCGGAAGCATTCACCTCACTCGCGATCGTCACCTGCCGCTGGGACTGGCAATTCGCACGCGCCGATTCCCTCTTCCGCCGGGCGATCGCCGCCAACCCGAATTACGCGACCGCGCATCAGTGGTACGGCGAGTTCCTCGGCGACCTCGGGCGCGCGGACAGCAGCATCGCGGAGTCACGACGGGCCGTCGCGCTCGACCCCCTGTCGCCGATTGCCGGCAGCGATCTCGCCGCCACCTACATGCATGCCGGTCGCCCCCGCGACGCGGTCGCCGCACTGCACCGCGTGCTGTACGTCGACCCCGACTTCATTCCCGCCCACAACTACCTCGGCAGCGCGTATGCCGCGATCGGCGATCTGCGACAGTCGCGCTCGGAGATGGCGAGCTATGCGCGACTGACCGGTGACAGCACACCCCTCGTGATCATGCGCATTCGCGAGGCACTCGCCGCGGGCCGCCGCGACGACGCGACCCACGCCGCCGACGCCCTGCTCGCCCACGCCGCCGAAAGCCGCTTCGGCGCCTATCAGGCCGCCGAGGTCTATCTCGCCGCGGGCGACACCGACCGGGGATTCGCCGCGCTCGAGCGCGCCTACCGCGAGCACTCCTGGTTCCTGGTCAATCTCGGCATTGACGATGCGTTCGCGCCGGTGCGCGGCGATCCGCGCTACGAGTCTCTGCGCCGACGCGTCGGACTGCCGCGCTGACGCCCGCGCGACTCACGGCCGCGCTGTCACGACGGGGCGCGCCGCCGGCCCGCAGGTCGGTCACGGCGGCGAGACCCGCGGTCGTCTACTGCTTGATCCAGACCGTCACCTCGGTTCCGTCGACGGAGCCGTTGTTGGTGTCGGGCAGCTGGATGCGAAGCGTGTCCGACGCGAGGCTGTACAGGCCCTGCATCACCCTCGATGGGCTGGTGTTGGTGAGCGTCAGGGTGCCGCGATCGGCGGTCGCCGAGGTGTCGATCGCGAGGTAGGTACCGGCGGGACTCGACCCGCCGGCGAACGTGCCGGTCCACGCGATCGAATAATTCGTGGTCGTCAACGTGAGCGTGCCGCCGTCGTTCGCATCGACGGTCGTCGACGAGACGCCGCCGTCGGTCGAGTCCACGGTATAGGACGCCAGGGCATACGTTCCGCTCAGGTTCACCGAATCACCCTGTTGGGCACTCCCGGGGCCGGTCGGTGTCCCGCCGCCGGAGCCGGACGCGCCGGACGAGCCACACGCCGCGGCGCCGGCGACGAGGGCGGAGAGGAGGGCGGCGCGCCACCGTGGCGTGACGGCAGGCAGCGGGCGCGGACGGAATGGTCGGATCGGCATTGGGGCCTCGCGAGAATGTGAGCGCCGTCCGACGGCATGTCGGACGCGCTCGGCGAGGACGAGGCGAGTCCCGGCCCGTCAGCGAGACCGGAGGCGAAAGGACGCGGTGTCGTCTGATTTCGTCTGCGCCGCATCGCGCCATCTCGGGCCGCCGTTGCGGGCGCCCGCGACGGCACCTCTCAGTCGAGGGCGAGGTCCTCGAACGTCCCGCGATAGACGATCCGGCCCTCGCCGGAGAGCGACGGCCGAGGAGCGGTCGTCGCCGTGCCGCCCGTCAGTCGGACGCTCAGGACGGACCCGCTCCGCGTCCGAAACGCCACGGGCCCCGTCCCGCCGTCGGCGCCCCAGGCGCGCACGAGATTCGCCGAGGCGACGACGCCGGTCCCGCAGGCCAGCGTCTCCCCTTCGACGCCACGCTCATAGGTGCGGATCGCCCAGCCGCCGCCATCGACCGGTGCCACGAAGTTCACGTTGGCGCCGGCTCGGCCCAGCGCCCGATGCTGCCGGAGCTCGGCGCCCCGCCCTGCCACGTCGATCGCCTCGACGTCGTCCACCAGCACGACCAGATGCGGCACGCCGGCGAGCGCGAACCCGAGCGCCCGCTCCGAGCCCATGCGCGGCACGTCCATCGAGAGATCGGTCGTCACGCTGCCCGCGGGTTCGAGATCGATCTCCGCGATCCCCTGCCGCACGCGCCCGGTCACCGTGCCGGCGCCGGTCACGAGCGAGACCTCCGGGCCGACGACCGCGCCGGCGCCGCGGTCACCGGAGAGCAGTCGCACCGCGCAGAGCGTCGCGTTGCCGCAGAGCGATGCGGGCGATCCGTCGGCATTGACGTACCGCAGCTCGGCATCGGCGGCGGCCGACCGCGCCCGTTCGAGTACGACGATGCCATCGGCGCCGACCCCCGTGCCGCGCGCGCAGATCGCGCGGATCGTCGCGACGTCGAGCAGGACCGGCCCACCGTCCCGCGCGTCGAGGAAGACGAAGTCGTTGCCCGAGCCCGTCATCTTCACGAACGGACGGCCGCGCCAGGTGGCGGCGGGCTCCACTACAGCCGGCCCCGCAGCGCCCACCAGCGCAGCCGCCAGACCATCCAGACCGCTTCCCGCACGATCCGCGGCGACATCTTGCTCGTCCCCTCCGATCGATCGACGAAGACGATCGGAATCTCCACGATCCGGAACCCGCGCATCCACGCCCGCACGCTCATCTCGATCTGGAAGGCGTAGCCGTTCGACCGTACCGCGCCGAGATCGATCGCCTCCAGCACGGAGCGCCGAAACGCCTTGAACCCGCCCGTCGAGTCGTCGAGCGGCAGCCCGGTGACGACGCGCGCGTAGATGTTGGCGGCGTAGCTCAGGATCAGCCGCGACATCGGCCAGTTCACCACCGTCACCCGCCCACGATTGTAGCGCGAGCCGAGCACGAGGTCGGCGTCCTGGATCGCCCGCAGGAACTGCGGCAGGTGCACCGGGTCGTGCGAGAAGTCGGCGTCCATCTCGAAGATCACGCCGTAGGCACGCGCCAGCGCCCAGCGAAATCCGGCGACGTACGCGGTGCCGAGCCCCATCTTCCCCGCGCGATGCAGCACGTGCACCCGCGGGTCGGCGACCGCCATCGCGTCGACGAGATCGCCGGTCCCGTCCGGCGACCCGTCGTCGACGACGAGGACGTCGAGTGAGGGATCCTGAGCGAGGACCGCGCCCACCAGCCGCTCGATGTTCTCGCGCTCGTTGTAGGTCGGCACGATCACGACCGCTCGGCCGATCGCGCCATCCCCTGCGGTCACCGTCTGCATCGCCGACGCCGCGCCGACGGCCGTCGCCGATTCAGCCATCGGTGACCCGTGTCCCGCCGGCGCTCGCCCGGACGCCGACCGCCAGCCAGAGCAGCGCCACGACCGCCGCGATCGCCGTGATGGCGACCCCCGTCCCGGTCATCGGATCCCGGTAGACCAGATCGATCGTCCGGCTCCCGGCCGCGAGCGGGACGCCGATCAGGGTGTAGTCCGCTCGGCCGATCGCGGCGGCGCGTCCGTCGACCGTCGCGGACCAGCCGGGATACATGTTCTCCGACACGACCAGCGTCGAGGCGGCCGGTGCCGGCCCGCTCAGGGCGACCGTGATGTGACCGGGATCGTAGCGCGTCACGGTGGCGGTGAGCGCGAGCGGCGCGGGAAGCGACGTCGGGTTCACCGTGACGGGCACCTGTGCCGCCGTGTCGAAGATCGCCGCCACCAGTGGCGGAAACCTCGGATCGACGATCGTCGCCAGCGCCTGGTCATCCGGCGCCTTGACGGCAAGCGGCGCCACCCACGCGGCCGGATTGTCACCGGGCAGCCGGAAGAGCGACACCATCGATCCGGCGGCATCCCGCACCGGCCCGACGACCTTGCGCGCCCCCGGCACCGGCAGCGAGTCGAGATCCGTGTACACGTATCGCACATTGAGCAGCGCCCAGACCTTGGGGTCGCCAAGCCGGCGATAGTCGCCGCCCTCCCGACCAAGCAGCGCGTCGTAGCGGTGAATCTGGTTGCCGTGATAGCCGAGGAGCTGGCGCACGCGATGCACCATGAGCGCGTCGCCCTCGAGGTCCGCATCGTGCGGGACCGTGCGCGCCGTCGGCAGCGCCAGTACCCGACCGGGCTCGCGATCCGCGAGTACCGAGTCGATCGCCGCGTTCGAGGCGTACGTCACCGCGGCCGGCGCCGACCATTTCCAATACAGGCGCTCGACACTCCAGAGGTCGAGCACGAGGATCGCCGCGAGCGCCCACCCGGCGGCCGCGCCGGCAAGGCGTCCGCGTGTCACCAGCAGGATCACGCCCGCGGTTGCCCCGACGGCGATCAGGGCACGCACGGCACCGAAGGTGACGTTCGGCGCATTCGCGAGCACCGACTCGTAGCGCTCCGGTGCCGCCAGCGAGCCGGCGATCGACGTCAGCCCGCCGCCGACGGCGAGCATCGCGATCAGCGCCGCGACGCCGACCGACGCCGCGAGAAAGACGGGACGCACGCGCCCCTCGAGCGCGGCCTCGGCACCCTGCCCCGCGAGCGCGGCGACGGCGAACGCCGTGAGAAAGAACATCGTCGCCGGCGCCCGGAAGAACTTCGTGCCGGGCACGAGGGCATAGATCAGATGGAAGAACGGCGTGTAGCCGCCCAGGCTCCAGAGCAGCGTCACGACGCCGAGGACGATCCAGAACCAGCGCTCTCGCCGGCGCCGCGAGAAGAACGCCGCCCCCACCAGCACGAAGACGGCGGCGCCCAGGTAGTCACTCTGGAAATGGATGCCCGTGCGGCCCCAATAGTTGTCGAGGATGCCGAAAAACTCGGGGACGTACGTGCCGAGGAGCTCCTCCGGCGGGAACGAATACGAGCTCGAGAAGTCGTAGCCGCCGACGCCGCCGCCGGCCCGCGGTGAGAACTTCACGTACTCGAGCACCGGAGCGAACTGAATCGCGCCGATGGCGAGGCCCACGCCGATCGCCACCAGCGCCAGACCCAGCCGCCGGATCATCACAGGGCGGTCCGCGGCGTCACGCTCGCGCTCCCACAGCGCGAGGTAGAGCGCGACCGCGCCGGCCCCGACCAGCGCGTACTGCATCAACTGCGGGTGCGGCGTCAGAATCCCGAACCCGACGATCAGCGCCAGCGCCGGCCAGGCCCACGCGCGACCGTCCCGCACTCCATGCACGAGCGCCCAGCCCATGAGCGGAAACAGCGCACTGACGAAGAGCTTCCCGTCGTGCCCCGGTGACACGTACGAGGCGATCGGACCGCCCATCATGTATGCGAGACCGGCGATCAGCGCGCCGGCAAATCCCATCCCGAGCGCACGGAGAAAGAGATAGGCAAGAAACCCGGCGAGAAACTCATGCAGGATGAACAGCCACGTCACCGCGACGTCGGGGCGCGCGATCAGCCGCAGGAGGACCGACGGCGGATAGAAAATGTCGCCATTCATCGACCCGATGAACGGCATCCCGCCGAAGAGATACGGGTTCCACTGCGGGAGATGCCCGGTGGACTGCCAGAGGGCGGCGCCAAACGAGCGGACCGCGTAGCCGCCGATATACTGGTCCGACGTTGGCGACACGAGAAATCCGCCGCCGAACGCGGGATAGGCCAGGAGCAACGTTACGGCGGCGTAGACCGCCGCTGCCAGGAGGAGACCGCCGCGCGCGGAGTCGGCCGCCGGGCCCACGGCTGACGTCGTCGGGCTGGGCGCGGGCGCGGCGCGTGTCGTGGCCATGTGCGGGAAAACTGCCGCCGCCACGCCCCCGGCGCCACTCTCGACGCGCGAAAATTCGCATGAAACGCCGCGCGCCAATCGGCGATACGATGCGCGCGACGATCGCCGCGCCGATCCGTGCCCGTCAGCGGATCGGCGCGGGCCGCGTCATGCGCCGTCGGCGCAGGCCATCGAGCATCACGACGAGCAGCGCGGCCACGAGCTCCAGCAGCACCTGCCACAGCCGCGCCGCGATCGCCAGCAGCAGTGCGGGCTGCGCGCCGATCGATGGCGTGAGCACCCCGATCAGCGACAGCTCCCGCACGACGATGCCGCCAGGCGCAAAGACCGCCAGCAGCCCGACGAGATAGCTCGCGACGTAGCTCGTCACCGAGACCCAGAGGCCGGGCGCGGCATCGCCAAGCAGCGCGTGCGCCAGCATCCAGAAGGCGACACCGTACCCGAGCCAGCCGAGCGCAACACGGGTGACGTAGACCGCAAACGGCCCCGGCGGAGGCACCGGCAGCGGCACCGACCGCTTTGCCACACGCTCGGCCGTCCGCCGAATCGATGGCATCAATCGCGGGAAGACGACGACGAGTCCGGCGATCAGGAGCACGGCGAGCGCCAGCTGCTCCCACGTCGTGATCGACGCCGCCCACGCGCCGAGGAGTCGCGGCGTCGCGCTCAGGCAGATCGCGAACCCGGTGCCCAGGGTGATGATCTGCAGCAGGATCACCCCGACCGACGAGGCCGTCGCCGACGACCCCGCCGCCTTCGCCATTCCCGCCAGTCCGGCGAACTGCCAGACCGTGCCGGGGATATAGCGGGTCAGATTGGTCAGGCAGAAGACACGCAGGCCGTCCCATCGGCCGATCGATGCATCCCACCAGACGAAGCTCGCCGCCCACAGCAGGATCAGCTGCACGTACGTCAGCAGCCAGAGCGCGGAGGCGGCGAGCAGCCACGGCCAGTGCACACCCGTCGACGCGCCCCGCAGCTCGGGCGTGTACCGCTCCCACAGCGTGTAGAAGCCCCACGCGCCGGCGATCAGCGCGATCACCGGCAGCACGGCGACGAGGCGCCGCCAGCGAGCGGTCATGACCCGGAGTATAGGCGCGCGGCATCCGCGCCGCACTCTGGCCGCATGCTCGTTGCGCGACACCGCAGGGCGGCCCATCATTGCCGCGTGCGCATCCTCGTCGTTTCGACGGCGTTTCCGCGGCATGCCGACGATCCGACGGTCAAGTGGCTGGCCGAGACGATTCGCCGGCTCCGCGCGCGCGGCTACGACATCACGGTACTGACGTCGGCCTATCGCGGCGGTGGCAACACGTCACTCGACGGGATCCCGATCCATCGCTTCCGGTACTTCCTCGCGCGATGGGAAAATCTCACGCACGAGGAGTCGGCGCCGGACCGCATGCGCCGGTCGCTCTTCTACCGGTTCCTGCCGATCTGCTATGTCGTCGGCGGCTCCATCGCCATCTGGCGGCTGCAGCGGCGCGAGCGCTTCGAGATCGTGCACGTGCACTGGCCGCTGCCACACGCGGTCTTTGGCTGGGTTGCACGCCTCGCCTCGCGTCGCACGCGCCTCATCATGCAGTTCTACAGCATCGAGCTCCGCTGGGTCCGCCATCGCCTGCGGATCCTCGCGGGATTCATTCGACGCGCGATCCGCTCCGCCGACTGCGTGATCGCGATCTCGACATCGACCGCACGCGAGATCGAGGCCGCCGTCCCCGGCACCGCGGTCGAGGTCATCCCGTACGCCGTCGCGCTCCCCGACCTCCCCGAGCGCGCCGCCGCCTCCCCGGCTTCGGGCGCCGCCCAACCGGCAACGATCCTCTTCGTCGGCCGACTCGTCGAACGGAAGGGGGTCGGCTATCTGATCGACGCCGTCGCCCGGCTCCCGTCGACGCTCCCCGTCCGGCTGGTCATCATTGGCGATGGGCCCGACCGTCCGGCCCTCGAGGCGCGCGCGCGCGCCGCGTCGAGTCCGCACGCGATCGAGTTCCGTGGCTGGGTCACGCCGGCCGACCTCCATGCGGCCTACACGTCGGCGACCGCGTTCGCCCTCCCCGCCGTCGTCGACGAGCGGGGCGACACCGAAGGCCTCGGGATGGTCCTGCTCGAAGCGATGAGCTACCACGTGCCCGTCGTCACCACGGCGCTCGGCGGGATTACCGATATCGTCCGCGACGGCGAGAACGGACTTCTCGTCCCGCCCAACGACGCGGCCGCGCTCGCAGCGGCCCTCGCACGACTCGTCACCGACCGCGCGCTCGTCACGCGGCTCGGTGCGGCCGGCCTCCACGTCATCGAGGCGCGGTTCAGCTGGCCGCGGATCATCGACCAGTTCGCTGCGATCTACGATCGACTCGGCGTCGCCACCCCCGCCCGCTCGGCCTGACCCGTCAGTCGTCGAAGCGCACGCCGGCTGCCACGCGCCCATCCGAATCGGCCAGCACCGGATCGCCCGACGGCGTGACCGCCGTCGCACAGATCGACCGACGCGCGCGTCGCCACGCCACGATCTCGGCGAGCGAGGCGACCCACGGATCCCGCGCGGTGATCGAGGCGACGAGCCGCCGATAGGCGGCCGGCGCGCCGGGATATCCGAGCGCTGGCGTCAGGTTGCAGTGCCAGAGGCCAACCCACAGCCCATCGACCGCCTGGCAGGCGTCGGCGAGCGCCAGGGCGTCGTCGACCCAGCGGTCGGGATCCTCGATCCCCTGATACTTGCTGAGCGCGCGGTCCATCCAGGTGAGCGGCACCTCGTCGATCGGCAGCACCGTCGCCGACCCGGCGTCCCACGCGGGCACGACGTCCGCGGTGCCAAGGCGAAACCCGTTCCGGTCCGCGAAGCCGAGCGTCGCGTCGTAGGCGAATCCGGCGTCCGCCATCGCCCGCGCCGTCACCCCCGGCCGCGTCCGGAGATAATGCTGCCGCACGCCGGACGTCGGCGTGCCGGCGATCCCCGCGAGTCGCGCGCGCTGCGCCGCGAAGACGGGCGCGCCACCATCGAGCGTCGCAAAGCTCCCATGCAACCCGACCTCGCTCCCGGCGGCGACGATCGCGGCGACGATGCGACGCGCCGCGGGCGACTCGGGTCGATATGTCAGGTCGCCGGCACGGATCGACGTCCAGGTCGGCGTCCCCGTCAGCACGAACCACGTCGCGCTCGCGCCAACCGCCCGCTCGGCGGCGATCACATCGGCCGTCCCGCGCCATGCGGGGTCGCTCGCCACGGCGCCGAGGGCGGCGACGACGACGCGGGAGGCACGGGCAAGCCGGCCCTTGCGCACGAGTTCCGCGAGGCGAAGCGCCGTGAACGCCGGCCAGCCGGCGACGACGTCGACATCGTGCGTGAATGCCGCCGCCCAGCGATGCCCCCCTGGCCACGGCGCGAGGAGACGCACCGGTCGCCGCCCGGCCGCGCGCCGGACCGCCTCGCACAACGCAGACGCCGCCTGCGAGACGACCGGCTCGCGCTCGCGCCCGACGAGCACCAGCGGATGCACGGCCGACGGTACGCGACCGTAGCGATCCCGCTCGGCCGATCCCTGCTCGGCAGCCGCGCCGGCGACGGCCGTCACGTGCGCGAGCGCGGCGCGCGGGACCCGCACCACGCCATCCTCCACCTCGTAGCCCCAGGCGCCTGCGCTCCAGTCGGCAAACGACGGCGCGAAGGCGTCCGACAGGACGAGGCGGACGACGTCGGCTGTCGCGTCGGTCACGGGCAGGAGCCGCGACTGGTCGATCAGCACCTCGAGGCCGTATGTCAGGGGGGCCGGCAGCCGCACGTCGGCCGCGTCGCGACGGATCACGCCGGCAACCTGTCGGCAGCCCGAAGGTCCGGCAAGGCGCGCCGCCGCTCGGGTGCGCGCTGCGGTTGGAACCGATCGAACGCGCGCTTACGTTCCACTCCGTCAGCGTCTTGTCTCACGGAGAGGAGGATCGAATTCCCATGCGTCGACGTCCAGCTGGAGTGTTGGCTATTGCCGCGGGAGTCGCCGTCTTCGGCGGCATCAGGACCGCGTTTGCCCACGGGCTCCGCGCGCACGAGCGTGCCGCCCACGCCGCGACCGTCACGATACAGATGGTCGGCGGCACCGATGGCTACAAGTTCGTCCCCAACGCGGTCACGATCAAATCCGGTGACGCGGTCACGTTCGTCAATGTCTCGGGCGGTCCGCACAATCTGTCGTTCGACGCGGCCACGATGCCCGATGGCATGGCGCCGGTCCTGCAGAAGGCGATGGCCAACGCGCAGGGTCCGCTGATCGGACCGATGGTCGTGGCGCCGAATGCGACGTACACGGTGTCGTTCGCCGGCGCGAAGCCCGGCGCGTACCACTTCTACTGCCTGCCACACCAGACGCTCGGCATGAACGGCGTCATCACGGTGCAGTAGCCGCCGCGCACCACCCGGTCCCGGCGCGCGGCGACCTTGCCGCTCGCCCGGGGCGGGGCCAGCTTGCTCCCGCATGGCACCGTCCCTGATCCCGCGCGCCCGGCTCCCGCTCGGCCACCTCCTCGCGTTCGGATGGATGCCGAGCGCGCTCCGGGTCTGGGTCTATCGGACCTTTCTCGGGTATCGGATCGGCCGACGCGTCTCGATCGCGCCGGGCGCGGCGATCGTCGGGGAGCGGGTGCAGATCGGCGACGGCGTCGAGATCGGCCTGCTCGCCGTCGTCCAGGGACGCGACATCACGATCGGCGCCCACTCGCGCGTCGGCACGATGAGCTACGTCTCGTGCGAGCGGATCGAGATCGGCGAGGACGCGTGGATCGCCGAGCAGGTCTACGTCGGCGGCCCCCAGCTCCCCGAATCGCTCTTCCGCCTTGGCAGCCGCACGATCGTCCTGCAACAGGCCAACATCAACCCGACCAAGCCGGTCATCATCGGCGACGACACCGGGATCGGTGGCCACTGCCTGATCTTCACGCACGGGGCATGGCTCAACGTTCTGGACGGGTATCCGGCGCAATACGAGCCGGTGACGATCGGCCGGAGCGTCTGGTTGCCGTGGCGGGTCTTCGTGATGCCCGGGACGACGATCGGCGACGGCTCCGTGATCGGCGCGAACTCGCTGGTGCAGGGCACGATTCCGCCGACGAGCCTCGCGGTCGGCACGCCGGCCAAGGTGATCCGCCAGGCGCCGGCATGGCCCCGCGTCCCGACGCCCGAGGAGCGTGCGGCACTTGTGCGCACGATGCTCGAGGAGTTCGACCGGTTCGCCGTCTACAAGGGCGTCGCGATCAGCGAGCCGGCACGTCCCGCGGCGATGACCACCGGCGCGGACGACCCGGTGCGCATCCGCGTCTACGCCCGGGCGGCGCGCCGCTTCCGGCTCCTGCTCGCTCGCGACGCCACCGGGGCCCTCGAGGCGGTGCGCGCGTGCGTCGAGGCTGGCGACACGGTACTCACCGAGGCGGCGCTCGATCCCGAGACGCGCGACCGGCTGCGCGCGGTCGGCGCCGACTGGCTCGACCTGGGAGGCCGCACGCGGAGCACGGGCGGCAGCGCGCTGACCGAGAAACTCGCGCTCTTCATTCGACGCTACGGGATTCGCCTGCCCCGCTCATAGTCTCGTCGCGCGTCGCGAGCTCCCGGCGCAGCTCGCGCAACTCGGCCCGCTGCACGGCGATCTGCTCGCCAAGCAGGCCGGTCGCAAACGACAGAAACCCGAGAATCAGGCACAGCTCGATCAGGTTGAGCAGCGGCCGGAACCCCTCGTACGGCGGAATGACGAACCGCAGGAGGAGCGCGACGATCCCGGTCAGCACGCCGACCGAGAAGAGGAGCGCGCCGAGCAGCCCGAAGAGCAGCAGCGGCTTGCGGCCGAATCGAAGCTCGAACCAGACGGAGAGCATGTCGAGGACGCCGATCACGATCCGACCACGTCCGAACTTCGATCGGCCCGCGTTCCGCGGATAGAGCGGCACCGGGATCTCGCTCACGGTGTACCCTTCCGCAGCGGCCATCGCGATCATGTAGCGGTGCCAGTCGGGCCGCGCCGGCAGGCCTTCCATGATCTCGCGCCGATACGCCTTGACCGAGTTGAGGTCGCGGACCGGCAGTTCGAAGAGCGTGCGGCTCAGCCGGTTGTAGACGCGCGAGACGAAGGCCTTTTCGTAAAACCCCTGCTTGTACCCGGTGACCATGTCCGACTCGCCGTCCAGGATCGGCCGCACGAGTCGCGGGATATCCGCCGGCTTGTACTGCAGGTCGGCCGGGTAGAAGACCAGCACCTCGCCCCGTGCGCTCTGAAAGCCGGTCCGGAGCGCGTCGGCAATCCCGCGTTGCCGCCGGTGGCGCACCCGCCGAAGGAATGCGTAACGGTCCACGAGCTCGCCGAGCACCGCCCAGCTCTCGTCGCGCGAGCCGTCGTCGATCACGATCACCTCGAAGGCGATCCCCGTGTCGGCGAACGCCTCGGCCGCCTGTGCCATGAAGAGCGGGAGATTCTCCGCCTCGTCCTTGGCCGGGACGAGGACGCTGACGGCGACTCGGCCGGCGGAGACCGGGGCGACCGGCGCGCGGGGGACCGAGAGGCGCGTCCCGGTCACACCCGCTTCCGCATGCGGGCCGAGAGGACCCCGAGCTGGTCCCGATACTTGGCGACCGTGCGGCGGGCGATCTGCACGCCGCCGTCCTTCAGGATGTTCACGATCGCCTGATCGGTCAGCGGGCGCTTCGGATCCTCGTCGTCGACGAGCTTCTGGATCTGCGCCTTGATCCCGCGCGCCGAGACGTCCTCGCCGCCGGAGGTCGACAGCCCGGAGGAAAAGAAGAACTTGAGCGGCAGCACGCCGCGCGGCGTCTGCACGTATTTCTCGTTGGTCACGCGGCTGACCGTCGACTCGTGCATGTTGATCACTTCGGCCACCTCGCGCAGGGTCAGCGGCTTGAGGAACTGCACGCCGCGCTCGAAGAAGTCCCGCTGCCGCTCGACGATGTAGTTCATCACCTTGAGCATCGTCTGGCGGCGCTGCTCGATCGCCTGGATCATCCAGTTGGCGGAGTTCAGCTTGTTGGAGATGAACTCCTTGTTCTCGCCGTCGAACTTCTTCTTGTCGCGCGCGATCTCCTGATAGGCGCGCGACAGCTTGAGCCGCGGCAGATTCGCGTCGTTCAGGAAGACATGATACAACCCGTCGACCTTGTCGACCACGAGGTCGGGCGTGATGTAGTTGTCGTTGGCGTTGCTGTAGACGAGTCCGGGTTTGGGATCGAGCTTCGCGATCTCGTCGGCCGCCCGCTGGACGTCGGGCTGGCTGATCCCGAACCGCTTCGAGATCTCGCTCCAGCGGTGGTTGATCAACTCGTCGTAGCAGTCGCGCACGAGGCGATAGGGCACCGACTGCTCGAGGCCCGCCTGGCGGAGCTGCAGCAGGAGGCACTCGCGGAGGTCCCGCGCCCCGACGCCGGCCGGCTCGAGGTCCTGGATCCGCGCGAGCATCGCGTCCCCTTCCTCGATCGTGTAGAACGGGAACCGCGTGTCGCTGTCGTCACTCTCCTCGGCGAGCTTCGCCACCTCGGCGTTGATCCCGTCGATGATCTCCTGCACCGGGCAGTCGAGATAGCCCTCGTCGTTGATGTTGCCGACGAACTCCTCGGCCAGCGCGGCCTCGCGCGGCGTCAGCTCGAGGAGCGCGATCTGCTCGGAGAGATGGTCGCTCAGGTCGCGCGACTGGGCGGTGACCGGCTCGTAGTACTCCTTCTCCTCGTGCTCCTCGCGCCGGCCGCCGGCGTCGAAGCCCTCGAGCAGGATCTCCTCCCAGTCGATCTCGTCCTTCTGCTGCTCGGCGGCCGGCTCCTCGGTCGGGGTCTCGGCCTCCGCCGTCTCCTCGTCCTCGTCCTCCTCCGGCTCGACCAGTTCGAGGAACGGGTTGTTGAGCAGCTCCTGCTTCAGGTGCTGCTGGAGGTCGAGGAGCGGCATATAGAGCAGATCCATCGCCTGGTACAGCCGCGGATTGATCTTCAGCTCCTGACGGAGCTGCGTATGCTGATTGAGGCCAGTCTTCATGGGTGCCGCCCCGGCCTATGCAGCCGAGTACCGCGCCCGGAGGCGCGCCGTGAGGGTAGGTCCGAGATAGACCTCCGCGACCGTTTCGTCATAGACGAGCTCCCGCACGGTCCCGGAGATCTTCACCTGACCGTCGAACATGATGTACGCCCGGTCGACGATGTCCAGCGTCTGCTCGACGTTGTGGTCACTGATGAGGACGCCGATCCCGCGATGGCGGAGACCGGCCACGATCGTCTGGATGTCGTGCACCGCGATCGGGTCGACACCCGCAAACGGCTCGTCGAGCATCATGAACTTGGGACTGGTTACCAGGGCCCGGGTAATCTCGAGCCGGCGACGCTCCCCGCCTGAGAGGGCGTAGGCCTTGCTCTGGCGAAGGTGCTTGATGCTCAATTCGTCGAGGAGCTGCTCGAGGCGCGCCTGCCGATCGGCGTTGGACATCGGCAGCATCTCCAGGATCGCCAGAATGTTCTCCTCGACCGTCAGTTTGCGAAAAATGGACGGCTCCTGGGAGAGATACCCGATCCCCTGGCGCGCCCGCCGATACATCGGCATCTGGGTGATGTCGACCCCATCGAGCCGGATCGTGCCCTCCAGCGGCGGGATCAACCCGACGATCATGTAAAAGGTCGTGGTCTTCCCCGCCCCATTCGGGCCCAGCAGTCCGACGATCTCCCCCTGTTGCAATCGCAGGGCCACGTCGTTCACGACCTTCCGCCGGCGATAGATCTTGACCAGTCCCGTCGCCTCCAGGACACTCGACGTATCCACGGCCGGTTCGACACTCAGCGCCTCGATCGGCAGCGCGCCGCTCGCCCGGAGCGCCCGGGCGGACGCCCGCCGGTTCCTGGCCAGGGTCCCCCAGAGGACCGGCGCGACGGCGACCAGCGCCTCCGGGTCGCCCCGCCGGTCGCCCATCGGCACCACCAGCCCATCCTCGGCGAGCCGCGGCAGCACGGACGTGATCAGGTAGGCGCGGACCTCGTCGAGCCCGAGCCGGCCGGCCTCCCGCTCCACGTCGTGCCCCTCGATCGCCTCGACCCCGAGATACGTCTCGCGAAACCGGATCGCGATGTCGTTGATCGTCGACGCACCGTCCGCATCGGCCCCATCGACCAGCGCCGCCATCGCCAGCGCGAGCGACCGGTCGCCCTGCGCCAGCTCGGCGAGCCTGGGAGGCAGCGTCGGAAACTCGGCCTCGCTCATCGCGCCCTCATCGGCCGGCACCCGGCGGCGTGGCGGCCGGCGGGGCGCCCGATGGTGGCGCGCCACTCGGTGGTGCGCCGGCCGGTGGTGCGCCGGCCGGTGGGGCCCCGGCCGGGTGACCGCCCACGGGCGTCGTGCCCTTCGGTCGTGGCGTCGGGGCGACCGGCACGTCGAGCGAATCGGCATCGGAGTCGGCGGGGGTCCGCGACGGCGTCGGACGCGAGCCTGGCGGCGCCGGCGCGCGATCGAACCCGTCGGCGACGCCAGGCACCACCGTGGAGTCGCCGCGCCGGAGGTGCCCCGCCGAATCAACGCCCAGCCGGGTGGAGTCACCACAGACGCCCTTCTTGCGGCGGGTCTGCTTGCGGGCCTTCGTCGTCTTGTGTCCGAACTTGTCCACCACGGTGTCGACCGGCGTCAGCGTGTCCTCGACGATCGGCTCCAGATAGACGCCCTGCGCGCTGTCGACGACGAAAATGGTGTGGATCTGTCGGTCCACGAGGTTGGCCGTGATCACGCGCCCACGCGTGTAGTTCAGTGCCGGGCGGTCGGCGCACTTGTCCTTGGGCGCCATCTGGTAGAACGCCTGCGCGTGCCGCAGCGCGACGACGGTCTTGACCTCGGGCTGCGACTGCTCGGTCGTCGAGTCGCCCGGCGCGGAGCCGGCCTGACGGGCGGGCGGGGGCGGCGGCGGCGACGTGCTGTCGAAGTACGCGATGATCGTGTCGCCCCGCATCCAGTCCTTCTCCTTGGACTTCACCTTCACGGTGTCCGGCGTGCTCTGCGCGTAGGCCTTGAAGATCGCGCGGACCTGCCGCAGGACCTGGCCGGGCAGCATCGCGTCGATCGAGTCGGAGAGGATGTCCCGGTCCGGCGTGATCGCGTGGGCTCGCGACGGGCCCCACGCGTAGGCACGCTCCAGCTTGTCGTTGGTCATCCGCAGATCGATCGTGTCGGACACGAGGTGGAGCTCCTGACTGACGGCATCAGCCTTCGCATAGGACTTCACCCGCTGCAACTCGTGCAGGTGCGAAAAGATGTCGATCTGCACGCCCTTGAGGGTGAACGGGCGGTTGCGCTTGCCATGAATGACGGGGTCCCGCATCAGCCGCATGAACTCGGTCCCCTGATCCATGTAGGCGGAATCCCCGTGCGCGTCGACGTCGGTCCGGTCGATGTCGACCTTCCCGTTGGCGAAGACGAGGCTGTCGTTCAGCGACACGATCGTATTCGCGTCGACACCGACCGGCGGGCTGGGCACACCGGCCGAATCCCGCTGCACGAGGTTCATGTGCGGCCGGCCGATCGCCGTCAGCTGCGCCTCGGACCGGACCCCGGGCAGTGCTCGCAGGTAATCGGCGTGCGGGCCGGTCATCGTCGTCCCGCTCGGCAGCTTCGCGTCGACGTGGCCATCGGCGATCAGCCGGGCGTCGAGCTCATAATACGTCCCGCGGTCCGCATGCACGTCGGCCCGCGGTTCGATGTAGTGCACGTGATCGATCATGTAGAGCAGTCGCTGGTCGCCGTAGTACTCGGCACTGTCCGAGATCAGCGTCAGGTTCTGCGTGGGGCAATGGCTGATCACCCCGCCGCCGATGTACGAGTTGTACCGTCCACTCGGCAGCTTCACCGAGACGAGGCGCGTGTTCGGCGTGTTCTCGAAGATCAGCTGACACGGCCCGCTCGGGGCCTGCGCCCCGACCGCACGGCCGGTCAGCGCCGCGGCGGCCAGCGCCACCAGGAGCGCGGCGACGCCGCGCGCACCATCACCAGCGAAGTGACGACGGCCCGGTCTCACGGGAGCGTGAACGTCTTGGGCCGCCCCGAATCGCGTGGCGTCACGACCGTCCCCGGCGCCGGCGCCGTCGACGCATGCGGCGCGGCGGTCGGCGGCCCGCCAGGGACCGGCACCGGGGTCGAGGCCCCCGGCGTCGTGGCGCTCGGCGCCGCAGCACCCGGGGTGGTCATGCCAGGGGTCGTCGTGCCGGGTGGCGTCGACCCCGTCGCGCCGCCGCCCGCGGGCGGCGCCGTATGTGTGTTTTCGGGGAGGATGATCTCGCCGCCGATCCCGTGGCACGCCTTGAAGCAGTGCAGGTTGATCATGTTCGGGTCCGAGGTGAACCCGATCCCGTCGAGGACGCGCCCGGTCGAATCGGTCGCGTGAAAGACGGTGTCGCTCGACAGCTCGTTCCGCACCTGATCGAACTTGAGGATCGGCGAGCGGAGCGTGCGGCCATCGACGGCGACCACATACGCGTCGATCCGCGCCTCCATGTTCCCGGTCCGCGAGTTGTACGTCCCCTGACGCGACGTCAGCACCGCATTCTTGGCGCCGGCGTCCGTGAAGAAGACCGTCAGCACGCCCCGCATCTCGATCCGCGTGTTGTCGTCGAAGAAGTACGCGGTATCGGCGTGTACCTCGGCGCGATTGACGCCGGCGTCGGTCAGGCGCACCCGCGCCGTGAACATGATCTGGTCCGCGGAGTCCGCGAGCGGGTCGTGCGAGCCGTACGGCGCCCCGCCCTTGAGCGTGCACGACGCAAGACCGGCGACGAGCGCCGCGGCGGCCGCCCCACCCACGACCGCGCGCCGCGCGCCGCGCGGGATCATCCGCACCCCGCGCGCAGCAGGTCATGCAGGTGGACGACGCCGACCGCGCGCCCGTCGTCGTCGACGACCGGGACGGCCATGATCCCGCGCTGCTCCATGCGGCGCACGAGCGCCGCGCCCAGCTCATCGGGCCGCGCCGTCGCCGGCTGGCGGGTCATCACCCGGTCGATCGCGACCGGAAAGGGGTCGGACTCGCGCTCCATGAGGCGCGTGAGGTCGCCCGCGGTCACGACACCGAGCACGCGGCACGTCTCGTCGACGGCGACGACGAGCCCGCGGCGCTCCGCCAGCAGCACGATCGCCTCGCGCATCGTCGCACTCGGCGAGAGGAACGGCAGCGCGTCGCGCTCCATGACGTCGCGCACCCGGGTCAGCAGCTTGCGGCCGAGCGCGCCGCCGGGGTGCAGCCGCGCGAAATCCTCGGGGCGAAACCCCTTGACCTCCAGCAGGGCGACGGCCAGCGCGTCGCCGACGGCGAGCGCGACGGACGTACTCGTCGTCGGGGCGAGATCGTGCGGGCAGGCTTCCTCCGCGTCCCCGGCATCGAGCACCACGTCGGCGTGCCGGCCGAGCGTCGAGTCGGGCGCGCCCGTGATCGCCACCGTGCGCACGCCGAAGCGCTGGAGATGCTCCAGCACCTCCAGCAGCTCGGCCGACTCGCCGCTCTTGGAGATCAGCAGCGCGACATCCTGCGCGCCGACGAGCCCCAAGTCCCCGTGCAGGCCGTCGACCGGGTGCACCGCGGTCGCGGGCGTGCCCGTCGAGGTCAGTGTCGCCGCGATCTTGGCGCCGATCAGTCGGGACTTCCCCACCCCGATGACGAGGACCCGTCCGCGCGCGGCCGCCAGCGCATCGACGGCGGCGACGAACGTTGCGTCCAGCCGCTCGCCGACGCGCGCGATCGCCGCCGATTCGGTGGCGAGCACCCGACGACCGCGCGCGAGGACCGCGTCCCCGCGCCGCGCATCCGACGCGTCCGAGCCGTCCGTCACGCGCGCACCGCGGCGGCCGCGGCTGACGTCGGTCCGGGCGACGTGTCCCCGACGGCGTCGTCCGGCGCCGGGTCTGCCGCGGTGCGGGCAACGATCGACTCGACGATCTCGGTCCAGACGCCACGCGCCTGCAACAGGGCCTCGGCGAACTCGCGCACCGCGCCCTGCCCGCCACGCCGCTCGAGCACGACGCGAGCCACCGAGCGGACCTCCGGGACCGCGTTGCCGACAGCGACCGGGAGCCCGACGAGCCGGAGAATCGCCAGATCCGGAATATCATCGCCGACGAACGCCACCTCGTCGAGCGCGATGCCCAAGCGCGTCAGCATGCGCCGGAGCGCCGGCAGCTTGCGCGCGGCGGCGTCCTGCACGAGTTCGTCGACGCGCATCTCGGCAGCGCGGTGGCGGACGCTCTCCGACACGCGACCGGTAATGATCGCCACCCGGATCCCGGCCTCGCGCAGACAGAGCACGCCAAATCCGTCCTGCACATCGTAGCGCTTGAATTCGTGCCGCGCACCCGCGACGTCGCCCAGATAGAGCCCGCCATCGGTCAGCACGCCATCGACGTCGAGACCCACGAGACGAATCCGTCGCGCGATCGCGGGATCGATCGCGCTGGGGGCCGTCATCGCCGGCACCGGTCCCAGATATCGACCGCGCGGTCGATCAGGTCACCGAGCGCCGTGAGCGGCAGCATGTTCGGCCCGTCGCTCGGCGCATGATCGGGATCGGGATGGGTCTCGAGAAAGAGTCCATTCGCGCCGGCGGCGACGGCGGCGAGCGTCAGCCCCGGGATGTACTCCCGTGCCCCGCCGCTCGCGCCACCAGGGCCCTTCCCCGGCTGCTGCACGCTGTGCGTGCCATCGAAGACGACCGGCGCGGCGCACGCCGCCCTGAGACGCGGGAACGCGCGCATGTCGACGACCAGATCGCCGTAGCCGAAGAAGGTGCCGCGCTCGGTGACCGCGACATCGGTCGCCCCGCTCTGGCGCACCTTGTCCATCGCGCCGGCCATCCCCTCGGGGTGCATCCACTGCCCCTTCTTGACGTTGACCGGCGCGCCCGTCGCCCCGGCGGCGACGAGCAGATCGGTCTGCCGGCAGAGAAACGCCGGGATCTGGAGCACATCGACGACCGCCGACGCGGGAGCGCACTGGTCCGGCGTGTGGACGTCGGTCAGCGTGCGAAGGCCGACCGCCTCCTTCACTCGCGCCAGCGCCGCGAGCCCGGCGTCGAGACCCGGCCCGCGCGCGGCGGCGGCGTTGGACCGATTCGCCTTGTCGAAGCTCGCCTTGAAGATCACGCCGCCCGGCACGCGTTCCGCGAGCCGCGCCAGGCACTCGGCGACGCGGAGGTTGAGCGCGTCGTCTTCGAGGACACAGGGCCCCGCGATCAGGAAGAGCGCATCGGCCGGAAACGCGGAACGCATCGCGCTAGCACGCGGGACGGGCAGTCGCGTCCCCACGGACGGCGTCCACTAGTCCGCCGCTTCGTCGAGCCGCACGGCACCGGACTCGCGTCCCGCCCGGTGCGCCACGGCCGCCCCGATGAAGCCCTTGAATAGCGGGTGCGGACGCGTCGGCCGCGAGCGCAGCTCGGGGTGGAACTGGCACCCGACGAACCACGGATGATCGGGGAGCTCGATCATTTCGACGAGCGACCCGTCTGGTGACAGGCCGGCGAAGCGCATGCCATGCTCGTACAGCTGGTCGCGGTATTTGTTCGCGACCTCGTACCGGTGCCGATGGCGCTCCTTGACCTCGCTGACGCCATAGGCGTCCGCGGCGCGGGAGCCGCGGGCGAGCCGGCAGACGTAGCTGCCCAGGCGCATCGTCCCCCCCATGTCCGTCACATGCTGCTGCTCTTCCATGAGCGAGATGACGGCGTTGGAGCACTCGGGCGCGAACTCGCTGGAGTTGCTGTCGGCCAGTCCGAGCACGTTGCGCGCGAACTCGACGATGGCCACCTGCATGCCGAGACAGACGCCGAAGAACGGGAGGCCGGTCTCGCGCGCGGCGCGGATCGCCTCCACCATCCCGTCGACGCCGCGCACCCCGAAGCCGCCCGGGACGAGCAGCCCGTCGAATCCGCGCAGCAGCCGCCGCGCCGCGGTCGCATCGGTGAACCCGTCGCTGCCGACCCACGCGATGTCGACGCCGACGTCATGGTCGATTCCGCCGTGGATCAGCGCTTCCTGCACGCTCTTGTAGCTGTCGACGAACTCCGTGTACTTGCCGACGACCGCGACCCGGACGCGACTCCGCGGCGCGACGATCCGCTGCACGAGCGTCCGCCACGCGCCGAGATCGGGTGCCGGCGTGTCGAGGTGCAGGCGCTCGACGACGCGGGCGTCCATGCCCTGCTCGTGAAACGAGAGCGGGATCTCGTAGATCGTCGGCACGTCGCGGCTCTCGATCACGGCCCCGAACTCCACGTTGCAGAAGAGCGCGATCTTCCGCTTCGTGTCCTCGGAGAGCGGGCGCTCGGTGCGGCAGATCAGAATGTCGGGCTGGATCCCCAGCTCCATGAGCTCGCGCACCGAGTGCTGCGTCGGCTTGGTCTTCACCTCGCCGGCGGCGGCGATGTACGGCACGAGCGTCAGGTGGATGAAGAGCGCGTTGTCCCGTCCGAGTTCCTGTCGGAACTGGCGGATCGCCTCGAGGAACGGCTGCGACTCGATGTCGCCGACGGTCCCGCCGATCTCGACGATGACGACGTCGTTGTCCGGCGCGATGCGCTTCATCGCGGCCTTGATCTCGTCGGTGATGTGCGGAATCACCTGGACCGTCGAGCCGAGGAACTCGCCGCGCCGCTCCTTGGTGATCACGTTCAGGTAGATCCGGCCGGTGGTCACGTTGTTGGCCTGCGACAGCGACCGGTCGATGAATCGCTCATAGTGGCCGAGGTCGAGGTCCGTCTCGGCGCCGTCGTCGGTGACGAAGACCTCGCCGTGCTGGAACGGCGACATCGTCCCCGGATCAACGTTGAGATACGGATCGAACTTCATGATCGAGACCCGCAGCCCGCGCTCGACGAGCAGTCGACCGAGCGAGGCGGCGGCGATGCCCTTGCCGAGCGACGAGACCACGCCGCCGGTAATGAAGATGTACCGCGTCGTCTCCCGACCATCAGCCATGCGACGTCGCCTCCGCGAACTCGGGCCACACACTGTTGGCGCGCACCAGATCGTCCTCGGTATCGATGCCGCCCATCGGGGGCACCTCGGGGGTCAGCGCCACGCCGATCGAGCGGCCGGCGGCGAGCGGCCGCAGCTGTTCGAGGCGTTCCGCGATCTCGAGCGGATGCGGCGGCAGCGCGACCCACGCCGCGAGCGCCGTCCGCGTATACGCGTAGACCCCGAGGTGCTGCCGCACGAGGGGATCGCGCGTCGACCGATCCGCCTCATCCCGCAGCCACGGGATCGGCGCCCGCGAAAAATACAGCGCGCGCCCCGCATCGTCGGTCACCACCTTGACGATCTCCGGGCGCGCCAGAATCGCGGGCGTCGCCGCGACCGCCGTCGTCCCGATCTCGAAGTTGCCGCCGGCCACCTGCGCGATCGCGCCGCGCACGGCCTCGGCACCAAGAAAGGGCTCGTCACCCTGCACGTTCACGACGACGTCGTAGCCGGCGAACTCCGGGCGGCGCGCCACCTCGGCGACGCGATCCGTCCCCGACAGGTGCCCCTCGTCCGTCAGCACACACTCCGCGCCGGACGCGCGCACGGCATCAGCGACGGCCGCGCTCTCCGTGGCGACGACACACCGGTCCGCCACGCCCATGGCGCGGACGCGGGAGGCGACGAGGACGACGAGGGGACGGCCAGCAAGGAGTCGAAGCGGCTTCCGCGGCAGGCGCACGGCACCAAGACGGGCCGGAATCACCGCGAGGACCCTCATGCGCGCGGGTGGCGCGTGGCCGCAAGTTTCACGCCATGCAAGTTACCCGTCGCGCAGGGGAAAATCAAACCGGCGACGTGGCGCGCGGGCGCGAGGACCGGCCGACGACGACACGCGCGGCCCGCGCGGCGCCGAGCGCCGCGCCTCAGAGCCCGAAGTTGACGCCGACCGAGACGTTCGTCAGCCCGCGCACCGGATCGATCAGCCAGTCGAGTTCGAAGATGGAAAGCGCGAACCGCGGTCCGACGTTCGTCGTGAAGCTGGGCAGTCCGTGCACGCCCGCCGAGCCGGTGACGGCATAGACGCCGACGCTCGGGTGACCGACGAACGGCAACTTGATGAAGCGCAGCGGCGCCAGATACTCCCCGTAGAACCAGACGAGTTCATCGCCGCCGCGCGCCAGAATGTCGAGCGTCGGGATCGTGCTGCCGCCCCCGAGGTAACTGTATCGCTGCGGCTGCGCGGTATCGCCGAGCGTGACGACGCTGTGGAGCCCGAACTGGAAGGTCTGATCGGTGAACTCGACGAACTTCAGGATGCCGTCGACCGTCGTTTGCACGTAGCGCTCGGTCCCCGGCGAGGCGAACGGCACCTCGACGCCGAGCGCGCCCTGCACCGACACGACGCGGCCATTGTAGCCGGCGCGCAGCCCGCCCAGGCCGGAGACGATCCGCCCATCATCGATCGACGGGTTGGCGCGGTGCACCTTGTCCGGCGTCGAGCGATCGAGGAGGCTCCAGACGACGTGCTGCACATCGCTGTCCGCGCCGACCGAGCGGTCGTACTCGTCGCGTACGCCAAGCGACGGGACGAGCAGCACGCCGGCTTCGACCGAGCCGAACGCGTGCGAGACGGCGAGTTGCAGGCGGTCGCTGCGGAAATAGTTGCGTGCGTCCGATCCCGTGACGAGCGTCGAGATCGAGTTGAAGATCGTCGGCCGGCTCCACGCGTCGTTGGTCAGCGTGCCGCGCTCGGCCGACGCGTTGACCGACCACCGCCCGCCGGGGTTCCAGTCGAGCGTGCCGCTGGGGTCGAACTTGCCGAGGTTCGAGCGGTAGGTGACGAGCGGATCGAAGACGATCCGCGCGCTGTCGATGTTGAGCTGCGGCCCCCAGGCAACCGAGAGCCCGTCCACGCGATCGTAGGCCGGGATCCGCGCGCCGAAGAAGACCGGCAGCGTGATCAATCCCGGTCGATTGCGCCTCGCCGGCTCGTACGTGAGGGCGACCGAGTCGGTCCCGATCCACGCCGTCCGCGCGCCGCGTTCCGCGATCGTCACGCCGCGCACCTTCGCCAGCGCGGACGTGAAGACGCCGCCGCCGATCGACACCGCCCGACCATCGATGATCGCGCCGGGCCGCACGAAGAGATCGCCGCCGATGACGATGACATCCCCGTGCACCTGCCCGGTGATGCTGACGCTTTCCGACGTCGGGATCGTCGGCGACCCCGACCCGATGAAGATCACGAGCGAGGTCGTCACGACGGAATCCGACGGCACGTCGCCGAGGCCGAGTGGCGAGACGCAGACCCGATACTCGTCGTGCGCGAGCGCCTGCTCGATCAGCGGACCCGACTCGGCGTGGTGCGCCGAAATGAGCCGGACGTGCCGGGCGCCGACCGGTGCACAGTCGAGGACCGGCCGCTGCTGGGCGGCGGCCCGTCGTGGCGTGACGGCCGAGAGGGCGACCAGGGCGGCGGCGGCCAGGACCGAGCCGATCTCACTGACGCGAGACCGGTGGTTCACGCGGCTAGCCGGAGAAAGTTGGCGAGGATCGCCTTGCCACCACTGGTGAGGATCGACTCGGGATGGAACTGTACCCCCCAGACCGGATGCGTCCGGTGTCTGATGGCGTGGATTTCGTCGGGATCATCGGCCGCCCGCGCGAGCACATCGAGCGTGCTCGGCAGCGTGGCAGACTCGACGACGAGCGAGTGGTAGCGCATGACGTCGAGCGGGCTCGGCAGACCGGCGAAGAGCCCGGTGCCATCGTGCGTGATCGCCGACCGCTTGCCATGCATCGTGCGCCGCGCGCGGATCACCCGCCCGCCATACGCCTCGCCGATCGCCTGGTGGCCGAGGCAGACGCCAAGAATCGGGATCGTCGCGCCCCACCGGGCGATCAGCGGGATGCTGATCCCTGCCTCGCTCGGCGTCTTCGGGCCGGGGGAAATGACGATCGCCCGCACGCCAAGCGTGCCAACGGCCTCGACGTCGAGGGCATCATTGCGGTAGACGACCGGTCGCTCCCCGAGCTCGCCCAGATACTGGACGAGGTTGTAGGTAAACGAGTCGTAGTTGTCGATCACGAGAATCATCGATGTCAGCCCCGCGGGTGAAACTGCTTGTGAACGCTCCGCAGGTACTCGCGGTCGACGTGTGTATAGATCTGGGTCGTCGCGATATCCGCGTGCCCCAGCATCTCCTGCACGGCGCGCAGATCGGCACCCCCCTCCAGCAAGTGGGTGGCGAACGAGTGACGAAGTGTATGTGGCGAGACGTGGGTCGCGATGGCCGTCCGGTCGACATACTTCCGGACGATTTTCCACGCACCCATGCGGGTAAGCGGCGCGCCCCGGGCATTCAGTAGCAAGATCCCGGCCCCGCCGCCACGGTCGAGCCGCGCGCGCAGCTCCCGGACGTAGACGGCCGTCGCCCCGATCGCGGTGCGGCCGATCGGGACGAGCCGCTCCTTCGCCCCCTTGCCGAAGACGCGGAGCAACCCGTCACCGAGGAGCAGATCCGCCATTCGGAGGCCGATCACCTCGGAGACCCGAAGGCCGGCGCCGTACGCGAGCTCGAGCAGCGCGCGATCGCGAAAGGCCAGTGGATCATCCAGCGTCGGCGCGGCGAGCAGCCGGCTGATCTCGTCGACCGTCAGCACGTCGGGCAGGGTCCGCCAGCCGCGCGGCGTCTCCAGCCGGTCACTGGGGTCGCGCGTGAGCAACCCCTCGCCGAGCAGGAAGCGAAAGTAGGTCCGGAGCGCCGAGGTCGAGCGCCGGATCGACGACGAGGCGAGGCCGAGATCCTTGAGGTGGTAGACGAAGTCGCGCAGCCGTCGCGACGTGACGTCGGCCGGCGCGTGATCGCCGGCACCGACCGCGAACGTCGCGAAACGCGTAATGTCGCGCTCATACGCCTCGGCGGTCAGCGGCGCGAGGCCGCCCTCGAGACCCAGGTAGTCGACGAACGCACCGATCACGAACGGCGCGAGACGGGCCCGGAGCGCCGCGTCGAGCCCATCAGGGGCCGCCACCGCCAGCACCGCCGTTACGCGGGGACGATCGTGGCGACGGCGATGCAGGCGAGTCCCTCGCCGCGGCCGACCCACCCCATCCCCTCGTTGGTCTTCCCCTTGATGCTGATCGCCTCGACGGCGAGCCCCAGCGCGGCCGCGAGCGCCGCGCGCATCGAGGCACGGTGCGGGGCGATCTTCGGCTGCTCGGCGACGACGGTCACGTCCACCTGATGGGGTCGATAGCCGGCATCCAGCACCCGCGCCACGGCGGCGCGCAGCATGGCGATCGAGTCCGCGCCGCGGTTGGCCGGGTCCTGATCGGAGAACATCTCGCCGATGTCACCACGGCCGGCGGCGCCGAGCAGCGCGTCCGTCACGGCGTGCGCGATCGCGTCGCCGTCGGAGTGGCCGTGCAGGTGCACATCGGACGGGAGCGCGACCCCGCCCAGCACGAGCGGCCCGCCGGGCGCAAATCGGTGCGAATCGTAACCGACACCGACTCGGGGGTGCGCCGCGATCGTCAGCTCGGGGCCAGAGCGGCGGCGGTCGACACGAGCGCACCTGCGGGAGCACCTGCGGGAGCACCTGCGGGAGCACC
>Ga0116229_10000989_pt1 | contig 42521 bp, 21 predicted proteins | sample S1TSphgellanicum_3_FD_87313 | JGI IMG/M metagenome (GOLD analysis project Ga0116229, IMG submission 87313) | Host-associated microbial communities from peat moss isolated from Minnesota, USA - S1T2_Fc - Sphagnum magellanicum MG | ecosystem: Host-associated > Plants > Peat moss > Unclassified...
AAGGTTTAGGTTTGTACAAAAAATCTAAGGAACAAAAATATTTCATGGCATTTTATTGCAACTTGGTCAATTATCCATACTCGTCCCAAAATAGTTGCTAAGGGGAGGATTATAGTCAAATAAGCTTCCATTAATGAAGCCAATCCAATGTAAATGGGGGAGGGCATCCAAATTTCAAAGTTTCACTATGATGAACCAAACATTTTAGCCCTTGCAAACAACTCTTGAGAAATTGATAATGCATTTCACTAATTATTTGATGGATGCCAAAGTAAAAGTAATAAATAAAGAATTAAGGGTATACCTATTCGAGTGATTAAGTGTATCTACATACATTTCATGAAGGTGAAATAATTTTTTTGGTGAAGGACTATTTGCAAATGAAAACAAGATTGGTTGCATATATAGTTTAAATTGTTAACAAAAGTTGTTGCAATACATTTCTAATCAACCCTTGACTACAAATGTGATTTTAAAAAAAAAATGGGAACAAGATGAACAACAAAAGATTGTACTTCAACAAGGATTGTGGTTCCAATTGTGAAATACAATAATTTGTATTAATTTGAATGTAAAGTTTTGCATGATTTGCATTAAGGAATAATTGTCTTGGGCTTACATGTGAATTTTTTTCACAATCTACTTAATAAAACAAGGCCTCCACATTTAGGGAATTATCTAGGAGGAAAAGGGTGTTTAATTGGTATGGTGAAACCAAAAACTCTCATGTTGTTACAATTTTCATTACAAGAAAAAATTTAACAATTTTGATAACATAATTGGAAAAAACTTTAGTCATAAAAATGTGTAAGTAAAAATGGTTCACATTTTAACCTATCATTATGTTATGTTACAAAATTGGTGCAATAGTCCTTTGGAGTACATTTGTAACATGCAGTTGCTTGTCACAAAACAATTATTTTAACAAAAGGATTAGTAAGTACTTGTTTTAGTTTGAATTTTTCAATGAAAATTTGCATATCAATGTATATATGTGCAAAAAACAATCTTCCATCAAAGTTCATTCAATTTGATTTAAAATCATGAAGTTTAGATTTAAATTATATTTAAAACATTGATGGTACACTATGCTATAATAATGGTGATGATTAGAATGTTTATAGGTTGAAAAATGTTCTATGATTAAAATTCTACATGCCTTAGGTGTTTATTAATTTATTCAAATTTTTTTATTATTTAAAAAAATTTATATTGTTGTCAAATAAGGCGTTTTAAACGAGTTTTATAGTATGATTAGTGTACATATACTCAAAGAAGAAAAGAAAAGAAATAATAAAATTTATGATTTAAAAAATTTTTACTTTATTTTTAAGGCCCAAGCCAACTAATAGAATATATAAAGTAAATGAATTTGAAGTTGTGACATTTTTAGTAGTTTATGTACATCAAATTTTCATTCCATTTGTGTCCATTGTAGCATGCAAACATAAAAAATATGTGCTTAAATTGTTTATTCATGAAGCTTTATGTTCCAAAAAATCCTTTATTGGGTTTAATGGTTTGATTTAGTGTTGTGTGATAATTGATTTCAAAGCAATTTGACAAGATGAGGTCATGATTCATTTCATATTATTGATGAATTCAAATATAGTGATTGATGTATTTTTAAGATAATGGTTGCATTGTCTTCTAAACTTACAACAACAAAGTTAACAATTTTTTTGGCATACCATGAAATTTCATGATCAATCTTTAGAAATAATCACATGACAAACATGGAATATGGAATCCAAATTTGATGTAGGATGGTGGTCATACATAACATTAACATGAAAGGGGTGCAACAAATGAAGTGGAGTTCAAGTGGTCACATGGTGGCTATTGCTGTGGGTAGAGATATAGCATTGTTGTCAACTTCAAATTGGAAACTCATCACCACATTAAAGGTCAACCAATTTTTTTATTGTGGATCAAAACATGTTTTTTTTCAATGGAAGGTTTGAATATTAATTTATGAAGACTATGACATGTTCACGTGTATTTTAATCTATATGAAAAGGGCCCTTTGTTGTATTATGATATTTCAAAAGTATATTCAATGGTGGTAAAATTAAAACTAGTATTGAAGGCCCCCATGAAAGGCTCTTACCTTGAAAAGGATGACAAGACACAAAACAGAACTTGGCATTTGCCATTAATTTGTTGTATGGAGGTTACATGTATAAGAAGTTCTATTGTCATGCAACCCTCATCACTTCATTTTTACAACATTTGGAAAATGTGGGAATCTCCCAAACATATTGCACCATACACTAATAAGAGATAATTGTGACCTAAAAATGTGAAAGGGAAATAAATTTGAGAGAACCTATCAAGCTCAATTTATAACTAATATTGAAATTTCTATATAACACATATTTGGGATCTAATTGGACTTGAATATTTATGCAACTTCTTCTTATTAATCAAATGTTGGTACAATGTTGCATAAACTTATATCACACAAAATTTGTTTCTAGCCTTGTCATTCCTATGAGATATTGGTTGAATTAGAAAATTAATGTTAATGTCAATCAAATAAATTAGCATTAGTACTTGTTATTTTGGTATGAAGACTTTAAATGAATGGCTTTTTGTGGTATATTATTTAACATCATTATTTGTATTAGATTGATGATCTTATAACATGTGCACTAATATACATTCAATCTATCCATGTCCACATTTGGATTAAATAATGAGTTCAATACATATATATTAACATTTTGATGTTACACTAATAAAAAAATGGGGTGTAGTTCATTAGCTTAAATCATGATGAAGCCTTAAAATTGAAATAAGTTCACCTACCCTAATCATTTCACCTTGACTAAAGTTGTGTCATTATGGGATCATTGTTCCCAATAATGATTTGAAGGTTTCATGTTTTTTTCTTTTAAAATATTTCATTCAAACTTAATTTAGAAATTCGTTGATCATTATCTACTATAACATTTTCAATTCCAAACCTCAAATGCATATTTTAAAATGTATTGGCAAGTGCCATCCAATGCATTGTTTCTATATGAACATGGATGCTCATCAACCTTTCATAGAATGTATGACTTTCATATGTGACATATTATTTCCTCAAATTAAACCAAACACAAATACCCTAGCAAGTTATAGCTCCTTGTATTGATGGAAATCAAATTTTATGTTATATATAAATCACATAATACTATATCATTTATGGAGATTAAATGTGTTTTAAAATTAAAATGTATATGATACTAATTCACAAAAGGCAACATTTAGGAATATAAGTATGCAAATGACCATCAATGAACCACATACAAATAAAACAATTATCTATGTCGACATCAAATGTGACAAATAGGCCAAAATATGAACTTGGGATCCAAACTTTGATGTAATTTTTTTTTACATTTAACATGTTAAACAATCCTTTAGATGCACACAAGAAGGGTCCAATTTGGAGATTACGACATCTCCCACCCCGGATGCCCCTTTCATGTGCTTAAAAACATGTTTTGGTTGTAGAACAATGAAAACTTGCCAATTTGGTTCAAAAAAATGGTTTGGGTACAACAAATTTACATAAGATGTGATGATTAACAAAAGCCATTACGTAGCTAAATCATATTGTGAATTGGTTAGATTTTTCATGACATAGGGTCCCATTGCTATTGATTGATCCATTTACTTTACTATTAATGGTCTCTCAATTTTAGAATAACAATTTCAAGTTTATGGGTGGGGCTTAGGATATGTAAATAAATGGATGTGAAAAATACTAATGCATGCTTAAATACCCAATATGAATGGGGATGCTCTAAGAACATCTCCAAAAACATATGTATCGTTAAATTGGAGTAGGGATAACAATATAATAATGTGAAAATTGAATGTGGCACTAAACATTGCGTTCATCCATAAGGGTAGTATGAACAAGCAACTATTTTTAATTGGTTGGACATTGATTCACCTAGGTGTTGACATTTAAATGACATCACAATAAAAAAATTGTTCAATTTTCATGTTAATTTTCATGTTTATGGGTGGAGTGGGGGAACATTTATTTCTATGCTGGATATTGATACCAACCCAATTGACGGGCACCACTATAAATGTTCTAATAGTATCGTTTGATGACAATAAAATTGCATAAGGGGAAAGGTTTGTAACTTTGTACAAAATTGACACTAAACCAACTTGAAATAATAGAATAAAATAGGCATCGAACTTAATGTGAATGTGATTTTCTTGTGTCTTGTGTCAACTTTGAAACATATATTTTAATTCAAATGTTATTATTAATATTTGAAGATTCTATAATTTTAAAAACTATTTTGCTTGTCAAATCTAACTTTTTGGTTTGGCTTTGCTTCCCATGTGATATATTTTCAGTATTTTTCTTTATTTTTTGTAAGTTTACTTTCAAATCTACCATGATCAATGTAGAATCAAGGTTTAGTGTTTACTTGTCCTTTGGTTTGGTTTATGACCCAAATTGGTGGTTTATCAATGGTGAATAGGTTCAAGAAATATTCCATCAATCTTGCAAATTTGTCATGCTAAGACTTGAATGTCTTTTGAAGTTGGAGTTTTAAAGAAATCAACACCATATAACTACTACCAAATAACACGAGAAATTTCAATTTGTTTTTGCCATCATGTGTAAATCGTAAGTTTGCCACTATTATCAATATTTATCCAATTAAGTTCCTAAATTGGCAATGTGGAGGTATTCAAACAAGTTATACATGTAGATCAAATTGTTAAACATCTTTGACATAAATTAAGAGCATTTCCACCCATAGCATTGAAATGACCTCTACACTATATTTTGGACATGAAATATAATAGTTAAATGGTGTGAAACTTGGTTTGGGCCATAAATATGCCTAACATACATTTTTTTCAAGAGGGGTTTTTTTTTTCAATTGACGGCCCACAAAGTGCTTTAACATTTAAATAATCTCAGGTTATGCTATCCATTTTTCCATGTTTACAGGTGGGAATGCAAGAATAATTAACATTTCATGTTGGATGGGGTAAACACCAATAGAGGCCCAAGCAAGGGGTGTAGCTAATGATGTTATATATGCACAAGTCTTGAATGTAATTTTCACTCTTAATGAATTTGAATAGGAATTGTAATGATCATGATATCTTAAGGTCATCTTCGATGTTATGCACCTAGTTGCTCCACCCTACACCAATAAAAAAGGAATAGGTGAAAATGTTGTCCATTGCCCTTTAAATTGTTTGAACACCTAACAACACAAGAGTGTGCTATCAATATCAATTCATTCATAGTGACTAGAACACCAAGGAATCTTCACAAAAAAAAGGTCTATAGGTGACAATAATGACATCAACCATTCAATCATTATTTACTATATAATAGTTTTATGGTGAACCACACCAAAATTAACCCTTATTTATTATACATGCAATTATCTACAATGTTTATTTGACCAACATCATATATTATGAGTCATACTCATGATTGGCCCCTACATAGGATATAATGCTATGAGTAATAACTAGTTGTTTTGTGACTCACTTGAAATTTTCACAAATTAGACTTTTGCAAGGAGCAATGGCCCCTTTGATTTATCAAAAATAAAACCTTGTTGGCAACATTATTCTTCTTTCTATGTAAGAGCATCTCCACCAACACATTACACAACATATTTTGGATGAAAATTGACCAAAATTTGTCATCTAAATTCATTAGAATGACTATGGTTCAATGTTTGTTCAATTTGCTATGGTTGGCAAATGTTGTGTAACACAATCTAACACATGATCTTGATTGGCTAGATTTAATATTGATTTTTCCAAGTGGTTTTTTATTAGTAAGTTAATTGTCCCAAGTTCATGTTTATGAACGGGGCTTGGAATCAACAAATAAATCTTGGATGGGATACTATTAATGCAAAGCCAAATGTTGAGCTTACATGGAGCTACTCCAACTATCCATTCCATTACATCAAAAAGTGAATTCCCATGTTGGGATTCACAAAGGTGAGCTCAGCACCCATGTGAGAGAGCACATGGCATCTCCTATTGTGATTGTTTGGTATGTATACCCACTTGTAGAAAATATCTCTAATATTGAGGTACTTTCAAAAAATGTAAAGTACATCCCAAATGAACATATAATTAAGACCTTAACAACTACTTTTAGTGTTTAAGACTCTTAGGAGTTTGAAGATTTTATGATTAGAGGAGTTTTGTCATGACTTACCTTGTTCAAAATCCTCTTCGTGACTCCAAACCCCGTGTATCTTATCTATGTGTTAGGAATAACTTCACCTCATCATTATTCTCTCCAATAGTTTGTTTTCCTTTAATTCCCAACTCCCACCCCATGCCTAAGTAATGAGCCCAAGTCTTTAGTTGTAATAATATTCATTAATTGATCCTTCAAATGTCAAAACATTATGCAAGATTCAAATCCCAACAACACAACATTTTCAAAATGTTGGTTAAGGGTGTAAGTAAAGTGGTAAGGTGTTTAAGGTGGTACATTGATCTTTTTTAAACCACTTACCCCACAAAAAAATGCAATAGACATAATAATTTGTTGCTCCTAATCCAAGATTGCACCAATTTTTTTGTCATGACATATGAAACCTACCTTCACCAAACAAGTATACTTTCCAAACAACAAACTCCCATTTTTTCAATTTCCATAGAAGGGAGGTGCACCCAAAAAAGTTGAGATGCAACACTTGCCCAACCTCCCCATGAAATATTTGACCCCCAAATACCCACATGGTCTTTTAGTGAATGCTTGACCCTTGCTATGGCTAGGTGTAATATGTATATTGTAATTTAGCCTAGTGATGACTTTAACCCACAATCACTTGGGTTGTTGTTTTGATGTTTGTTCCTCCAACATTTGAAATAGATTATACAAAGTTTTCAACATGTTCATGTGTGGACTCAATGTAGATGATTAAACAATTTGATGTAATTTATGTCATGTCAAAAGAAACTATAGGAATTAGTCATTGAATATGGCAACTTTTTGGATGCTAATTATTGCCTAAACATCTTTGAACCTAAAAGCTAATCAAAGGGATACATTCTAATGATAACTTTGGGATGATTTAATAATCCATGCATATTCATAAGGACCATTAGCTTTAAAGTGGAGAAAAAAGGATTGGAAGCCCTTTATGAGAAAATGATTGGATTTGTATTTTTGATTCCTTATGTCAACATTCATCTTTTTAGGATTGGTATGCAAGTGGCACTATCTTGAAGCACCTCAATTTGATGAGGAATATTTTTTGGGTAACAATAAATAAACAAGCCTATCAACTATTGTGCATGACTTGCAAACCGATGTTCATATGAATTGTGGACATTCACATAGGTATGTTTGCCTTCAAACCATGTGTTGGGCATGCATTTTTTCTAGTTTTTGCATCATGTGTTATCCATCACGCCTTAGTGTGCATTACTTGTCCTACTTTTTGGCCCAAGTATAAGATGGATTATCACCCAATATATGTTAGTGATAATGATGATATCACATAAGCTACCTTGCTTGTTGCTTGTGATATTTGTAATAACCTTTTTGTGTCCATAAATATGAATGTTTGATATTCATATAAGTAAAGTCAAACTCACATTGATTCAAATTCCTTTTAGTTGGTCATCATATAATCAATAAACATTTCCAACTTTCAAACAAATTTCCATCAAATGTATACAATATCCACAACTAATAATTAGTAGACTTTGCCAAAATAAATTTATGAAGAATGGTCTAGCAACCCAATTTTAAAATTCCAAAATTTTGACAATAATAAATACATTAACTATCTTATTTATTAATCATGTTAACGAAGCATATCAATTTTCTGGATTGCTACTTATATGGGGAACGTCTTGAATTCATTCCCCAAAATTTCAACAATATAAGGTTAGGATTTTTATTTTATTTTTCCAATTAGCATTCTTGAGAATTAATTAATGTTGTACATTAGTCATGGATATGGCAATGGTTGGATGTGGTAATCAACTTGGCTACTTCAACAAATATGAAATAGTTTAAGGTTTTTATGTCCTAGCAACACATAATCTTTTGTTTAAATGCTCATCTTTTTCAATGTAAAAATTAGTTTCACTTGCCTTATTTTCATTGTTAAAACAATTTATAGATTAAAATAACCTCAATTTCTATGTTTCTCAAATTAAATTGCTTGAAACAATTCCTTTGAATGATTTCTTATATTGGGAAAATCTAAGTTTGATATTAGTAAATATTATCATAATTGAGGTCCTTTTCCTGCATTATGATTTTTTTTGAAATTGCATATGTTGTAACAAAAGGCTTTTGTTTTGGAATAGGTATGTAATAAATAACTTTACATATTTTGTTAGGTGTTTGGGATTGTGCACTCCCCTTTGATGAGCCAATTGTTCAAGGAGTATCAACTAATGTTAGGTAGGTAATTTAATTTAATAAAACTAGTCAAGTTTGTAAATCTATTTTTTTTGAAGGATTTTTTACCAATTGAGTTTTGGTAGGTTGTTTTGTTTTTAAATTAAATATCGAACTAGTACATGAATACCTAAACTATAAGTGTTACACTTGTTATTACCAATAGTTGTGATTTTTAAAGCTCGATACTAGCCAATACCAACATTGGTTTGGTGTTTAGGGTATTCATGCATGCTATGATCTACACAAGTTTTAAGTTGTCAAAATTTGATGCATGATGGTAATTTAGAAAATATTTTGTGATGAAAATTTGTAATTAATGGTGGTTTACTTCCTAATCTACCATTATGTTGGGAAATTGGTGCACATATGAACAATTCAATTATTAATTGGAATAAATTTCTTATTTGCAACAATGTTAGTGTAACATTACAATTGTGAAAAATAGTTGTTTTAAATACTAGTATTTATAGGAATATGTTCACGAAATTTTGTACATAAAAGTTAAGCACAAGAAATAATTGTCTTCACCAAAACTTTCAATTTGTTTTAAAGTTATGGAGTTCGTATTAGATGAAATTAAAATATATTTTAGCACAATATGTTATGATAATAATGATGATTATGATATTTATAGCTTGTAAAACGTTCTTTTATTAAATACATAATTAGGCGAAATGTTATTTGTGTCATTATATAACAATCAAATGAAGTTTTTAAATAATAAAAAGATAAATTAATATTAAATAAAAGTTTTGAAACATCTTTTATATAATTATCAGTGTACATTTATGCAAAAGAGAATTTATGAATCAATTTCATATTTGTGATTTATAAAACATTTTGTTTTAGAGGTCCAAATCAATTATATGTGATTTGTAAAAGAAATCTTCAAAGTGAATGAATTCGTCACAAATTTTTAAAAAACTCACCATGCTCCCACACTTCATGTGCCCTTGAATACTTGGAAGCTATAAACAAACATGGAACATTACTTTATGAAACCTCATGCATCCCATAATGAGAAGGGTGGATACTAGTTTCCATGTGTATAATTACAAAGTCATGTGTATTGAATCAAAGGTATCGTTGAACCACCATAGGGGTAGTAATTGTATCATATGAATATTACAAGGTTATGTTAGTGTTGTCAAATTTTTTATACCCAAGACTAACATTGGTCTTTATATCAAACTTCCATCAATATATTTGCCCAACACTGGTATCAACCCATTTCATTATTTTTATAATGATGAATCACCTAATGTTTTTGGATTCAAAGGGCATTTGATGAATCAACATGTCCTCCCACCTTGTTTTATTCAAGAATAAAAATGAATTGTTTTGGACCAAGTGAAACCTATGTTAAATTATGTATCTTTATATACATCCAACATGCTTTAATGAAAGCCCCAACAACTTTCTTTAAATTAACATTAAACCTATGACCATATCATGAGTTCCAAGACCTTGCACCTCACTTTCTTGCCATATCCTTTAAGGTTTCAAACTATCATGGATAGTCATTAATATGTATCCATAATATGGTATGTTTATTTCAATAGGTTTAGATGCAACATTTCAAGTCTAGGTGTGGGTTGAGTTCACCATGCATAGGTCTTTCACAATGTAAATTCACAATGGACTATGTTTCCAAAAGTTTATAATCAAATTCTTCAAGTCTTGACTAATTTAAAACATGGTTTATGAACGAACATCTTTTTTTCACAAAATTTACCATTTTGGTGAAGGAAAAACTATTTTTAGTTTATAAATAGTAGCCTTTCTTACTAGCACAATTTGGCTATTTTTTTAATATTAAAAATGAAATGATCTCAAAGGGCTTCAATTGCCAAACACAAGAAGAAAAATAAAGATAAAATTGTTAAATTTTATATTTGGTTTTTAGTGTGTAGCCATAAATATAAAAAATTTATTACAAATTTTTATTTCATGTTTGGTTTATAGCCAAATTTGGCTAAATCTTCCTAGGGATGATCACAAAATTTTCTACATCTTCCTATAAGAATGTTCATTTCAAAAAATGTTTATTAAAAACATAAATTGCTTATTAGGGGAACAAATATATAGGTGTGTTGATGTGGCCATTGTTTCATGATTAAGTGACCTTATAGCAAAGATATTTACATTCTCTACATGCATTGTGCTTTACGTGTTCTTCAAGGAATCATAAGTGGATCAAGTTGAACCAACATAATGGGCTTGTGCTCATGTAATATCAACTCGAAAAAATGTGTTGATTAATTCTATCATGTATTTCAAGTTATGATAAATGCACATGTGATTGAGCTATTTGATCTAAGCTCTAATCATAATGATGCATCCTTTTTTAACCAAATAATGTAGATAATGATCCCATTTGGGTGTGGGAAATCACAATGTTGTAACTTGTAACATAGTCCCTAATTCACTTTACATGTTAAAGTCATATTGAGTTCCAAATGGTGTAACATTTGGCTTGGGACAATTTTTCAATTGATATTATGCATTAATTTTATAGAACATTCATAAAAACATTATTGGTATATTGTACTAAGATGCAACACATGAGTAAATTCTACCCCAAAAGTCCTTACAAGGTTTTTCTCACATAGGATTACTCCCTCCTTTCGAAGGTGTTTGCACTTTAAAACCAAAGGTAAGAGGCTAAATTGTTTCTTGTTCTTCACTTAAAGTGCAAACCTTGGGTTTTTGTGGTTATTTTAAAGGACCAATTTATTAGGTCTAAAACCCACTACAATTTTTAGTGAGCTACTACTAGCATGTAATTCCATCAAGACTTTGTGATAAATCGAATCCACCCTTTCCAAGGTGGCTTTATGAGTTCTTACCAATGGTTTTTTGGGTTCAAATTGGCAAAATTTAAGTGTTTTTATACTTTTTTAGTTATCCTAAAATTTATTATGTAGCTAGTCGGAAATATAAAAAGATATAACTTTTTTTTTTACTTCAAATTTTTCTTTCACCAAATCTTGTTAATTAATTTTATGGATGATTATCACTATCACAAAATGGAAAAAAAAACATTGGTTCTTACCACTTGCACCATTGCCTTTTTGTAAATTCCTTATTAATATCCTTGCTTTAAACCATAAAGGGTCAACATTTAGAACAATTTCAATCAAGAATTGAATATTAAAGATATCTTTAAAGTGAAGGAAACATAGTAATAGAACCTTGAGTTTGGTCATTAAAGGTGTGGGATTAGAAAAAAATAGTGAAAAAATAAATTATGTTTAAATGGGGGGTGAAGACAAGGTGTAATTTGAATTGCATTATGTATATTTCTTTTTTTTCCTAAGCATTTTCACTACAGTTATGCTCACAACTACCATTATTGTTTTAAAGCTTGTACATTAAATATTGTGGTTTTAAATTTCACCTCGATTCAATAAAATTTTCACTTTGCAAATAACAAAGTTTGAGATTGAAATAGGGGGTAGGGGTGAAAGGAGGACCTAAAGGCAAGATCACTTTACAAATTTCTTTATGGTGTTCATTATTATCCATACAACATTTAATTTTAATTAATTCAAAAGTCATATTGAGATGTCTTACAATGGATTGCAGGGTCATTTGGGAATTGTCATTTCGATTGCATGGTCCCCCAATTCCATCTTCCTTTCATCAATTGGCATAGATGGGGCAATATATAGTTGGTTTATGGATGGCTTCCATCGTTATGCGGAATGTGTGACAAAAGGTTCTATGTATTCTTGCCTCCAATATGATCAACATAGAAAAGTCATATATGCATGTGGGCCAAATATTCCAATAAGAGCTATTGATACTGACAAAAAAATTGCCATTCAACAATCTTTTGACCATAGAGTTGATGGAAGTTTAGTCGAGAAGTATTATGAAGGTGATAAGCGTAGTGAAGCTTGTTGGGAGCACCATGTTTTTAGGTGTGCACACTTATTGATGATATAAAGCCTATATTTTCTCTTGGTATTCAAATCCTATGTTCTTTTTTCAATTTTGTGCTTTTGAAAGTTTAGCAAATGTTTCCAAGATTTTAGCAATTATTTTCGAAAATACATTTTAAAAACAGAATCAACAATTTTCCTTTTCTATTTTCACCATAGCACAAAAATTCACCCAAAAAATATGTGTGTGACCATGCAAAACTAATTACCTCATCAAATTGCATATGTCCTTAACAAAGTGTTCACACCATGAATTTTGAAATTATTTAATACACAAAGCCCATTGCATCAACACCTAAAAAACCAAACACAATTTTCATTTTAGCCAAACCTTAAGTCAAAGAACTTTGTTGATTTTCCAAAGAGCATCCATGTACACTAATTGTTGTCCAATAAATGACAAGGTTTATATATTTCATGATTATTTTCAAAACAACAAAAGGCAAAACCATATGAATCTAGATGACCATGTTGCCATTATTGTGTTCTATTCACATCAGAGATTCAATGTCCATTTTTTTCTTCATGTATTGGCCTTGCACTAAAATATAACTAGCTTGCAAATAGTGTCAATTGACATATTTAATGCATGTGCAAAGGTATACATGTTTTTGCTTAGGAACCAACAACCCCAACAACTATGGAATTTAACTTAAAGTATTATTACCACCACTTGCTTATTTCCCCCCAAAACCTATACCTTTTAAATATTTTGATTCACCTATTGTATCAATTGCGCAAACTTCAAAATTTTACTTATAATTGTAAATTTGTTACATCACATTATAGACTTTTTGTAAATTTGAAAAAACAAAATCCTTGAAGTGATTGAATGCTTGTAATTTGGGCAGGGCTTGTTTTTCACCATATGATTTGAAACCAATAGGAGTGACAAGAATCGCAGGTATATATGGGAAGGAGTTATTAATCACAACAACAAAATTTGGCAAAATGCTTTTGTATGCATTACCACTTGGTGAAGATGATGTCTTTCCCTTATGGGAAAAGTGCATCAATTTAGGTACATCATTTGTAAAAATAATGAGTGAATGGATCCATTTAGGGAAAATTTTTAAGTCTAATAAAAAGTACATGTTGGTGTCCTTAAAAATTTAGCCTTAAAAATTGCAAGAAAATGAAACCTTGTTAACCAATGTGGAAATACTAAATACTACAATATTTGTGTGTAAAAATCATTGTGATTTACACAAGGATTTCAGGTTTTCTTTATATGAAATATCATAATTTTTTATCAATAAAGTCAAAAATGACTCGTTAGCCTTAAGTCACTATAATATGATCACCAATGATGATACCATGTGGTCAAGTGTTGCATTCATCTATTTAAACTTACTTTTAAATAGACCTTTAAAACTACTATAGACCTATGATGTCCATGTTGGTTGTTATTCCCTATGTATTGAAAAGCCCATAAGTTACCACACAATGGAAGATCAATTATTTAATTAATACCCTTTTTTTATAACTAGAAGTTGTCTTTAAGCATTACGAATTGACTCTATGAGAATTTCCAACTTGTGGCCATGAAATTTTACTTACATAATTAATTCAATGTATTCCCAACATGGCATTTATATTATACAATGTTTGGCAATTTCATACAATTTTCAATCCACTTCTAAACCACTTTTCCACCTCCTTTATGGTAATAGGGATTGCAAACTTGCAAGTGTGGAATCAAGATAGATGTTAATTATTATTCAAACAAACCAATGTGTATTATCCAACATTAGGGCAACAATTGTCAATTATATATATGCCTTGGGAACATCAAATGCAATGCCAACTAACTAAACACTGAATGTTCAAGGAAATGCATTTTTTGTTTCCATTACAAGGTATTATCATAACATAACATTCATGTTTCTTAACATGTTTATTTACACATAATTTTTTTATTATGTTTAAATATATACCTAAATCTAATTTTTGAATTTATTAACATAATCAACATAAACATAAACATAATTTTATATAAATATTGATATTTTCATGGAATTGCAATTCATTATAAGCAATTCAATTATTCCACAAAATGTTGAAAATTAGAACAAATATTGTCACAACAATAACCTAGGAGATGTACTCTAAACCTAAATTTCAAGCTTGCAAACGAGTGTCACCTTTAATGCACACCTTTTCACTACTACAAAATGTGGGTGTAGTTCACTATTCCCCATTCACTAAACCAATGATTTCATTGTTTCTTCATTAGTCCCCATTCACTAAACCAATGATTTCATTGTTTCTTCATTAGTCCCCATTCACTACAACCAATGAATTCATTCAAAATCCAATGAAATCACTTGGCATACAGGGACACCTTTTGTTGTAGTGTTTGTATTTGAATGTTTGCCAAATAATTGATTTATAAATAGATTCATACACATAATGTTGATCATTAATTAAATGACAACAACATTCACACAAATGCATAATGCAAAGTATTGTGTGAAATATATTACTAGTTGACCAATTATAATTGTTAAGGTATATGGAGATTCAATATGAAACATGATCAAAATTAAATATTTGTAAGTCTATTTCTAAGTCATGTTGCAAATACATGTAGTGAATTTTAATCCACAAGAACTACATACATGTAAAACACAACATGATATGCTACAAATGTTTAAAATTGAGTACACCAATTGTTAATACACTCTTGGTATTGTGACTATTCATGGGGCATGCATTCCCATAGAAGAGTCACACAATAAAAAGGTCTCAAGATCATATGACGCATGTTACATTGCATTCACAACACAATCTAATGAACAAAAAAGGCATTAAATCCCATTGAAATTTGCTAACAATAATTATCACTACCATAATTATATTAGCATCTAACGCCATTTGAAATTAGTAGTGATTAAGAACAAGTTGTGCTAAATGATTGAAATGATTATTGAAAATTTCAAACTAAACTATAACCATTGTATTGACCTATAATTTTTGGTTTGATTTGAAAACTTTTAACATTGAGTAATTGTTATGTCATATAATTTCCATTTTGCAAGTACCAACTTGTTGATGTCCCAACAAAATTGGGTGATTGAAAACTATTAACCTCACTCAAAACACATGTTTTAAATTGTTTTTTCAAAAAATCAAAATGCATGTGTGGAATTTAATAGTCCTTTGCCACATGTAATGTGGCAAAGGAAAGTTGATTCATTATAAGAAGTGAATGTAATGTAGAAAGCAAAGTTGTAGCTTATAAGAAACTAAAATAAGCCATGAAATATTGAATCAATTTTGATACAGTTTTCCCATTTTTCAAATGTGCAACAAAACATGCACATTTTAAAATAATTAATATTCAATATATAATTACACTTTAGGTATTGGATCAATGCCTAACATGAGTAAAGACAAGGTTACAAAAATAAAATGATACCAATATTTCACATTGACAAACTTTCATTTTTTATCCAATGGACTCCCAACCCATTCTTTAGGGACATATCTTGGAAGTAATTAAAGATACATCTTCATGGATGCATAAAAAAGGAAAATATTGGTGACTTGTTTACCTAGTGACCTTGTTATATGTGGGTTGGTTGTTGAAGGTGGCATCTAACATGGCATACCAATAAATAAAACTCACAACCACACAAATTAGATTCCCATGACTCTATCACTTGAATTATTTAAATTGTAGTATCTAAAACCTACAACAACAAATATAATGAAAATCAAACATCTAATTTGCTAGATCTAGATTGAATAGGTTTTTTTATGATCTTTATGGCTATTGTGCATCCTTTCAAGGATAAGTGCACTATTGTTGTAGTGGGCACCATATGGTTTTTTGACCCTCCTCAAAGGTTTTACCTTTCATCCTACATCATTTTTGGTGACAAATTTATTTGGTGTGCCCTTTTATAATTTGTTTGGCCACATGCCCAAGCAATGTTTTATAAAAAAACTATGGCGTTATCACATTTGTGATCATTCACAAGGAGATTTAACCACATTTGGTTATAAACCAACTATGACAACTTCAATTTATTAAAATCCTTTTATGTCCTAGTTACTTGCTTCAACAATGTGTGGAAACATGGTGACTTTTTTTTTAAATTCTAAAAAGGCATTTTAAAACAAGGAATATCCCACATAGCATATTTTGTTGAATTGTTTTTGCCAAATGGCAAAATTCGATCCCAAAAACAAAATGTTTATGCTTAATGGTGAATTAAACTCACAACTATTTTCAAGGTCACAATAATTTATTATCATTTTGGTTATTGGTTTGATGTAATATTGGGTGTATGAAATTTATTTAATAAAGATTAATTGGCATCCAAATCAAGAGTTGAACATTTTATTAAAGCCCATTTGTACATAACCATTTATAAACCCATGCCATGGGTGAAATTAAACACACTTCTTGCTTTTGATGAAATAATTTTTATCTCATTTATAGTTTATAATTTTAAATTTCCAAACTTTACAATTAAATTCATTGTTAAACTTTGCAAAGCAAGCTTGATGAAAGTGCTTTGGTTTTGGCATTGCCAAGGATAATGTGTCATTCAAATATGGGTTTATGTGTATTCATGATGTGTTATCTAAAGAGACCACTCATCCCAAGTTTATTTTAGATCGAAGTGTTTAACTATTATACTCATTTAAAGATTTTGTGGTCTCCATCAAACTAGACCACCAAAAAAAATCATAGTGACTACATGGAAATCATTAAATGCTTGATTATTTTATTTTGACTTTCCAAAATTTAAGTAATTTCTTCATATAGAGGGTGGGAAGCAAGGAAAATTCTTCGCATTTGTGCATGACAAACATTTTTGGACAACTAACATGTGTACCATTTACCATTTATCTCTATAGACTTTTCATTGTAACCATTGCACATTGGCAAATCACTAGATATCTAACTTCAGACAATCATTGTCAAGGTCTTCATTAGCATTGAAATGTTGGTATGAAATGGTGGTATGACATGTATTATAATAGAAGCATTTGTAATGAATTTGTAAAATCCTTTGTATAAACTAAGAATCATACCGATTATTTTGTAAACCTTATTGGTATAGGTTTATGGGTATTTGATTAGGGGAAATCACGAGCTTGTTTGTGGATGAGAATCACAACTTGGTTTTGGGCGCCTCTATGCAAGGCATTACCATGTTGGCCATACAAGATATTATTCTTGCTAATGACATGCCCCTTCCAAGTGGTTTGATTTCGTCTAAAATTGAGCATGTCAATTTGCTTTTAATGCAAAGTAATGAACTTGGCAAATGCAAGCAAGCACATCAAGTACCTATTCATCACTCTTCAATGCATATTGTTAAACAATTCATTTAATGTAAGTAAGGTGTGTAAGTAACTTATTAAATGGTGGATTGTTAGTAACAAAGAAAAAACTAATAAACGTTTTACATAAAATTGTTTCCAACAATATTGAAACGTGAATGTTGTTCAACAATTAGTTTACAAATTGGGATAGATCTTTGTATGATTCACCTTTTCAATTTCACCATTGTTTGAAATTTAATGATTCACAAATGTTTAATTTAAACAAAAAAAAGAAACTAACACTTGTACATGTGAACTTATAATCCCCCCTTCAATATTTCAAGCAAGTTATGTTATTTATATCTTCACAACAAACATATTCATCAATAGCATTTGTAATTATATGTTGGCAATTGTAACAAATCTATTATCATTTTTTATGTGAATAATTTACAACCTCAAATTTATAGGAATTCAATATACAATTGAAAAGAAAATGTGATGAGATGATGCATAAGCATCATATTATGGAGCAAGATTGGACTATTATCATGAAAAGGAAAAAAGAAATACATGAAAAGGTCAAAGGTGAAATTATTTCTAAACTTCAAATATTGGAACAACATGTATTGATGGGAGAAAACAACAAGGATACCATGATACAAGGCTTGTTGGATTCACATGAACTTACTTTAAAGGATACAAATGACTCTTATGAAAAACAAGTATGGAAATAGCATAATGTGTGTTTAAAAAAACCATTTAAAAGTATTCTTGTACATGTAGATCATTGGCATATATTGACAACAAGTGTTGTTCAAATGTGCACAAGCTTTTATAAGAATTGTCGAACATAGTGACAAAAAGTTTCCATATTGTGCAATATTCAATCATTTGGTTGAATCTGGTTTAGAAATATTTGTTGTGATTTTTCATGATTTAAATTGATTTGAAATGAATATGAAATAAGTAGGTGGGTAAATATATAGGTAGGAGGGACATAGGTAGCTAAGTAAGCAAGTAGGTTGGTAGGTAGGGTGGTGACTTAGATTAGAGGGTATTTAACTTAAGTAGGTAGGTAAGTAGGTTGGGGGCCTAGGAATGAGGGTGGGTAGCCTAGGTAGGTGGGTAAGTGGGAGGGTAGATAGCTTAAGTAGGCAAATATGTTGGTAAGTAGGTTGGGGGCTTGGATAAGAAGGTAGGCAAGAGGTAGGTGGGCACATTAAGTAAATGGGTACATAACCTAGGTAGGTCCCTAACCTTTGGTAGGTAGAACCCTTTAAATAGACAAAATGTTCATTTTACCTAGGTGTAATTCAAAATTTGATCCATGTTTTTTTAATTTGGGTCCCAATTTGTGGGACTTTAAAAAATATTTGCAAAGTGAGGTGAAATGCCCAAGTGAGGATGCACAAGATTGGGTGTCACATTAAGGATATTTCTAATAAGCCCAAAATGTTAGGTTTTATCTTAGTATCAAGCAGAACCCCTTAGGTTTCACTACTTTCATCAACCATTTAATTTATGGAACTCTCTCACATATAGGTTCACCCTTGTGGGTAACATATAACACAATCTAGTAATTAATTAGTTACAAGGTGGTATAGGACTTAGTTACAAAGTTAATTGCTTGATATTTGAATTATTTCAAAATCTTACTGACATATGTAATTGCACCATCCACATGGATGTAGTTGATTCAACAAACGGAACAATCACATGAAACACGATTACAAGGACAAAAAGAAATAGATGAAATAAAAACATTGATGAATGAAAGGCAACAGGCATATATACAACAATTGGAAAAAATACAAACACAACTAGACTCTACAATTGCACAAGCTGACATGAAAGTCTACCATGTGGAACAAGTTTGCAACATAGAAGTAATGAAGTGTAAGGTTGTTTTCTATCATCTAGTTGCAATTAATTTTTTGAAAATCACATGGCTAGTTTATTCAAGATGTGAATTGTAAATGTTTCCAAGATATTGAAATTGATAACCTATTGTTAAACATATATTTCTAATATTTCCTTCCTTGTATGGTGACATAACAGCAAGGTTTGGATGTTGAATTAGTGGTTAATGATGAAGAACTGGAACAAGCTTTTGGACATTTACATGATGAACTTGCAATTGAACAAAAACAAGTTGAATGGGCTTATGGGAAAATTTCATATGAGAAAAGTCTCTACACAAACTATCTATCCCATCTTAACAAATTATCTAGAAATGACATATACTTTGACAACAATTTGCAAATATTGTTACAGGTCAAAATTTTACATTTACATTTTCACAATAAATTAATGCAAAGTTTGATTCAAGGGTTAATCATGTGAACATTTTTTCTGAACTTTGGAAACACTGACATGAAAAAATGCAGTGATTATAAAACCTAAAAATGCAGGATAATTTTGAATTGAAAACTTTTGTGGTTGAAGTGGATATTGATCGAATGCAAACCAAACAAACATTAATGGAGATAGATGAGAGGAGTGAAACTTTGTTACAACACAACAAGGATCAAGAGACAATGCACATGATTGGTGACTTCAAAATTGAGCAGGTTTTGTCATTTTACATAACTACATATAATATAGTCATTTAAGACCACATTATGACATAATAATATCAAAATGTTTGAGAATTAACATTCATTCATCATTTTTCAAAATAATTGAATGGTAAATCTAGGTCATATTTTAAATGTTAAATTATATAATATAAGTTGGCATTTGAATCAAATTTGTAGCTTTTCTTATGCTTAGATCCAATGTCAAAAGGATTTCATGAAAAAATTGTAGTAAAAAAAGTTAAGTTAATATTTTTATTTTTTATTTTTTATTTTAAAAAAAATTTGTTGAACATTCTAGCTTATCAAAAATCAACATATTACATGTTAGAACAAATGTTTTTATGTTTATAAAAACCTCGTAGTGCCTTAAAACATGGAACTTTTGTGAATTTGTTAAAGCTACATACATTAAACATGTTTAAAAAACAAACAACTTATAATGAATTGTTCTAATGACTTCATTCACATTTTAATTGATATGACATCAAATTACTATATGTTATTGACATTATTGTTTATGCCAGTTGTTAAAAACAAAGGATCCATTAGAAATGGAGTTTCGTGAGTTACTTAACCAAATTCATGAACTTGAAAATCAACAGGTATACATAGCTATTCAAATCTATACAAAAAATCATCTTTGTTAACACATTTTTCACGTCATTTAATGTTTACACATTTATAAATGTTGTGAACTAGTATTATGCTTAACACATAAATGCACTATAGAAAGTGATAATTGTGTGGGTTAAACATGAGTATGTTACATATCCAAAGGTTTACTTAAATTTTCAACATTTTGTTCCCAATATGTTGATACCTAGAATTGGTCCATTTCATTACCTTTTGTTTTTTCCAAAAAAAATTTCACGAGTATTGAAATCTTGGGAATGTATTGTTTCATCCATAAATTCAAATGATATTATTTACTGTGTAAGCTTATTCCCACCTTTTTTTTCCTAATAATTTGAATATTAATGAATTGTATGCACATAACATGTGTTCACATCTTTAAATGTTTATATATTTTTTAAATGTATCTTCTTTAATCAAATCATTCAATTGCAACACTTTCTTTTAATTATGTCAATATCAATAAAATTTGAATTTACTAATTGGGTATTTACTTTGCATTGATATCACATATGTTTCATAGAACATTTCCATTTTATTAATTTCACTACAAATTGGTCATTCCACTATTGTTTTAATTAAAGCCCATTAACATTTAACACAAGCCAATAAAAACTTTGATAGTATTAAATTTTTGTAGATTAATCATGGTTTATGGTGCACATTAAAGCAAAAATTTATTATTTGCAAAATTTATTATCTTTTCTTTTATCACACTTTCCAATGAACAACATTTTGTCATCTTTTCAATTAAAGATCACATAGATACATTTAATCATGGTATAACTTGACCACATTAGGCATTTGTGGTAGGACTCCATCAACAAATATTATTGATGTCATTGAAATATTTAGTGTTCAACACATATGGAAATCTATTTAGGCAAAATAGCTTAATTGAAAGTTTGATAGTCATGGCTAACAATTTTTTTGTGGTGTGGAATTTTGCACTATTGGAAAAGAATTGAATTGTTTTAGCACAAATTCAATGATCTTGGGGGGGGGGGGCTGTCCTATATATTTATATATAAGATTTATATACATGGTTTTTGGGTAGCCAAAAATATACAACCTTAAAAATAAAAAAATCCTTTTCATACATTTTTAATAGAAAATGTGGCTAAATCAACTTATGGTTAATCGCCATGTCACCTACATCACACAATTGAAAATTTTCAAAAATAATAATGGCCAATTTGGTCCACAATATTTTCTTTCCATTTTTCTTTTTGTAACCACGTGATATTAATCTTTCAATATTCCATCAAAATCATTTCAATCTCCATGTCTTTGAAACACTAGTTTTATAACTCAAACTCGTCTTAATAAAAATTAACATATTTTGTTACAAACCTATTTGCAAGACAATGGGAAATACAAATGTAACATAATAAATAACTCAATTCATTTTTGACAATACTCCATAGTTTGCCACAAAATGTTGCATTGTATATAAACTACATATTAGGTCAAAGAAAAATGCAATATAGGGATTGTTTGTCATTGACTAACTACCAACCTAAGCTTTCAAGGTTGTTAAACAAAATAATTCACAAATGGTAGACATGTTCATCACTACATTATAAGGTTCAAAAAAGTTCAAACACTTAGCTTCACAAATGTTTTCATAAGATCCCTAATCGTCTTAGATACCATTGATACATGAATCATTGTAATTTACATAATCCCAAAATTAATGTGTATTTATTTGAGGGCCAAATATTTATGTACAAATTTCCTTTACATACCTACCTCCTTCCATGCCAATGACCACATTAGTACAAAAAAAGGGTGTAGTTCATTAGCCTAAATCACTATGAAACCTTGAAAAGTGAAATAAATTCATCACACCTTAGTGATTTTACCTTGGTTAAAGTTATTTCATTATAGGATCACTATGTAAACATCATGTACTTTCAATACTAGTTAACATAATTCACTACCAATTGAAATAATTCACTTTAGTAAATAAGTTTTTATAAGTTATTGTTTTAATTGAATAACTTAAACTATTTTAGGTTATAAATTATGTTATTTTAGGCTACCCTAGGTTATTCCAAGTTATACCCTAAACTATTATATCTATGATTATATCTTAAAGTATCATAGGTATACCCTCCTAACTTATTAAAAGTTTTTAACTTTATGTTATTTTAGACTAAACTGTTTAATAAGCCTTAGGCTATACCTTAGGTTATTCAAGGACATTTTATTCTATGTTATTATGGGTTATTTCATCCTAAAATATACTAATTTAAAATAACATAAGACATAACCATGTAAAATAACCTAAAATAAAATAACATATAAAAAATTTACTACAACTTAGGGTGGAATAACTTAAAGTATAATAATTTAAAATAGCCTATGTATATATAATAGCTTGTGAATTGCCTACAATGAAATGATTTTAAATAGCCAAAAAAAACTTAAAGTTGAATAACTTATAATAACAAAAAAATCCAAGAATAACCTTCAATAAAATAACCAAAAACGACCTATGGTAAAATAATCAATAATAGCCTACGATAGGTAAGATTAACTTATGGTAAAATAACCTATTATAAAATAGCCCGCATTAAAATAAACTAAAATAATAAAAAATAACTTATGGTAAAATAACCAAAAGTAACCTATAATAAAATAATTAATAATAATTTATGGTAAAATAACCTAGAACAATGATAAAGTATGATTAAATAACCAATAAGAGTTTATAATAACCAACAATAACTTATGATATAATAGCCAATAATAGCCAATGGTAAAATAATGTAAAATAAGCAATAATAGCCTATGATAAAAATAATTAATAATAGCCAATGGTAAGATGACCTAGAATAACTAGCAATAACCTACGATATAATGGCCTAAATGGCCTATGGTAAAATGGCCTAAAATATCTAACAATAGCCTACAATAAAATAGCCAATAATAGCCATGGTAAAATGGCTTAGAATAGCCAATAATAGCTTACCATAGAATATTTTGTAATAAACAATAATAACTTATCATAGAATAACCAATAATAGTTTATGATAAAATGGCCTAAAATAACCAATAATAACCTACCATATAATAGCTTAGATAAACAAAAATAGTCTATGGTAGAATAACTTCAAATAATTTAAGGTATGTATATGTGTGTGTGTGTGATGAAAAAAATATCATTCATTTAAAAGTGGTTCAATGGTCAAGGACTTGTTTTTAAAATATGAAGGTGAAAAGAGGTGAAGGGTTCAAACTTTCACACTTGCTCCTTAGGTTGGTGGGTTAAATGTTTAGGTGGGTTAGGTTCCTAGCTTAAGTTAAATAGTTTAATGATAGTTCCTAAATGCTCAACCTAGGTTCCTAATTAACCATTAGTCAATTGAATATTATTGATTTTATATTAATGATTTAACTATTAGTGAAATTGATTAATTATTGGTGAATTCAAGTAACTATTAGTAAATTCAATTAACTATTAATGAATTTGATTAACTATTAGTAAATTCATCTATCCCTAGTAACTTGTCTTTTATTAATAAGGAGTTGACCACTTTTGTCATGGTAAATTTTGTTCAATTTCATTCAAAATCTAGTGAAACACATATTGGTCTAGTGCCACTATTGAAAGTGCAAGTTATACACATTTTATTATTTGGGTTACTATTTAATTTTTAGATTTCATGTTATTTGTATTCTATTAACATATTGTGCCCATGAAAAGGAAACATCTATGATTTCAAAGTAGAAGAGTGACAATATTGATCTTGTTTTTCCAAAAAAATCAAATGAAGGAAAGAAGAAGTATGTTGTAATTGTGACCTCTTTGATTGCAATGGTGACACAATTATATCTTACATCAACATGTTATTTATGTTTTTACATATAATTTTGTTATGGAGGAAGAACAAGAGGTTGAGGTAAACATGTGAAGGGAATATGGTAATGGACATTTTAAAATAATAATAATAATAATATCATGAAAATTCAATCGACAATTGAAAGCAAACTAATTGAACATCATTTATTGGTCTAAATACAAGTTTAACAACTATTGACCTTAAATTTTAATTATGACATCTTGACTTTTTATAGTATTTGGATTTGTATATAAGTTATTTTAAACTTGGCATAAAGATTAATAGTTACAAGTAAAAAAATTAAAGGTAAATAAAGAAATAAAGGTGTTTGAAAATTTAATGTCATAGTGCAAGACCATGTTATTATCTCCATAGGTTACCTTTTTTTAAAAAGTCGAGCTTTGACATGTCAAAAATTTTATTGTCTAAAAAACATAAAGGAGGAATTCTAGGAAGTTACATTTGTAAAATGATGTCATAATTGCTTGTGATAAACAATTGTGATGGTAATGGGGGTTTTGAATTTGAGTTCATGTGCTATTTATGACATATGGGAAGGTCAAAAGAAAAATATTAGATATGGGTTGGCATACAATGTTTCCTTTCCTTTTTGTTAATAAAAATAATATTGTAATATGAAAAAAAATCAAACATAATAATTTGGTTTTGATTTGGGCACAATGGAAGGATCCACATTCACCCATGTATGTAGTCCTCATAAAGGATCAATAGGCTCACATGGCAAGTATGACTAACCATCAATCCTTTTAAACTGTGGTTACATTATTTAAATAATGTTAAAAACATTAGTTACAAAATTCAAAAAAATATTTTTGGTATTTTAATATCATTGGATTCTTTTCAAAGTTATTTGAATACCACAATGATATATTGGAGACATTGTTCAATAAATTTATTACACATTTTCAATATGTACTTAGTTTATCATTTAAACTTTGTAAAATGAACAATGGTTAAACATGTTTTGGTTCATGTTTCCTAATTGTCTTGTCAAATAATTTAACATAACAATTTTTTCAATATATTGAGGGAATGTCAAATGCTTTTAATACACAATGTGCTCCTCATAGAATCATTTTCCATTGGCTATGAACTTTTCCATACTTTCAATAATTCCCACACCCCTATTTATTCACTTTGAGGATGTATTCCAAATCAAAATATTTTGTCTATCATTTTTTTCTTACACCAATATGAAAAGACATCAAGATCTAAAAATTAATTGCATACACTCTTGATGCACTTGCAATGAGTGTGAAGATACAAAAGAAAGTTTCCTTTTTGCAGAAAAAATACACCACTTTAAGCTCACACTCATTGAACCAACTAGGACCTTGTTCAATAATAACTACCCAAGAATAATCCTCCTCAACAACCCAAAATCATGATAAGCTTAAACAAGCTTATGTGTCCAAAATGACATTATCCAAAACTAGCCAAATCTATCAAGTGGTAAAAATAATACCATGTATTAAAGCTAAAATAAAATTTAAAACTAATGGGAATTAAAATTTTAGTACAATTGATTAAGTTGAGCTTGAATTATCAACATAATCACAATTAAAAAGATTAAAACAATATCATAATGTCAATGTACTCGGGTTGTGTTGTGGCGATCATAGTTTGCAACAAATTTCGACAAAACATACAAAGTTTGTTAAAGAGCCATATTGAACAAGTGGAACAATAAATAAATTATGATGTTACCTTCCATAAGAGGCTAATTCCAATCACAAGTCTTTTGTCACCAAGGGAAAAGTATTTACATTTGATCATTCACATATTGATGTAATATGTGTTCACCAACACAACACCCAACACAAAACAACATTTGAATTGGTGTTGACCTTTCGTTTTGTAGAAACAACTTCATTACAATCTTAAAGGTCAATAGAAGTTGATTGAAAGTTCATTTTATCAACACCTTTAGCTTTTAAAATTTATTGTTATCAATACACATGGATCATGCAACTACCATGTTACTCTCCCATGTGTTATGTTTTTTGCATAAGCTTGACATCATCCTAAATTATCAGAAAGTACAAAAACCTACATTTAAATTGGGATGGTTAGGAATTGGGATAAAAGCTAACCCACTACATCTTACTATAAGTTAATGATGCATCCACATCTTTTGTAGCCCTACACAACCCAACATTTGATAAATGATAAGAATTGTATCAATACAATTATTGTTTAAAACCAAAATTGTTCATTCATTGGATTTTTGCATCTTTTTACAACATGATAAAAAATTTATATGCTATATAAAATTGTGGGATTCTATCAGTATCCTTGGATATTTTATGGAATTAGCATTGTATAATGTTCCAGACCTTACTTGTGCGTGTATGCAAAAAGATTGGTACAGATTTTTGAATATTGAAATTGGTTCAATCAACAAACAATATCTACTAACTAGGGAAACATGGATGTGTTTAAATGAAATATGTGTATTGTGTAGACTTCATTTTATAAAGGACCTATTGCTATAAAAATCATTTTATTTGTTAATTGTTGACATTGGCATTTCAACCTTATAAAAGGTCAATAAAACTCCATTGAAAATAATATAGGTTGGGAAACAAACCCCCAAAAACCACAAATGAATGTTGATCCCCATTCATTTGACATGTTGATTAAATTTTGATTAGAAAATCATTGAAAATATGCAAATTAAGTTTTGTGGTGAGGTCAAATATTACAATCAATGAATAGTTTGTGTTTGTTTTTTGTTGAACATAACACCAACTTTGACACTTGAATATAACACTTAGGCATTCATTATAAATATGATTTCATAATAAAAATATGTATCAATTCATTATATCATCTTCATTAAACATGTTACTCCATTGCACTAAGCAAATTAGTTGGAATAGAACTGTGTTTATGCCATATAATAGTTGTGAAAACATGATCATCCCAACCAATAGAATATAAGATAACTTTGGAATTTATCAATTATTATGTGGCAAATTGTTATCAGCCTTGGCTTGCTACTATTTATTTTTTTAAAGGTGTGATTTAAACGCAAATTGAAAAAAAAAATTGATCCAAAGATTCATGCAAACCCCTTAATAAAAATATGCCAACAAGTTTTTCATTTGTTGAGATTCCATTTGTTTAATACCTTGGTGGGTTTAGCACAAATTATATTTTTTTAGAAATGCTGACTTTTTTTACTTTTATAAAAAATAATAATGAAAGAAATTGATTTTTTGGGAATATGGTGGAATATTATTTTAAATTGAATCTTCGAATTTAATTAATTAATTGGCAAACATGTGTTAAAACCGCCCTTGTATCATGGTATTATAAAACCACTCATCACTTAGATTAATGTTTATTAGGCATGTACCCAACCAACATTGGTCATGATGTTTTCATGTTAGGAAGAGAATCTAGATCAATAAATTCAATCCAACCAAAACGCATGCTAACAAGATTATAAACATTGTATTGGCATTCTCAATTGTTGTGTTTTTTTTCTTCAATTGTTGTGATGTTGCAACAATGGTAATCATAAACAAGGAGATTTAACCACATTTGGTTATAGACTAGCTATGAAAATAAAAATTTGTTAAAATCCTTTTATATCATGGTTACTTGCTTGAACAACGTGTAAAAAACTAGCAATTTTTTAGATTTTTAGAAAGGAAAATTTGACAAAATTTTAATTGTTTGAAACATTTTTTGTGCCAAATGGAAAAAAATTGCCACAAAAGAAAATTGTTGATTGTCAAACCCTTCAAATCCCCTTACTACACATTTTGGACATTCAAATGGAATCAAGTTCACATTCTTTTATAGGAATCCATGCCTTGATAATTATTTATTTAATTTCAATCCTTTATTCTTTAACATATTTTAGTATTAGTCCTTTGTTGTTTCACATATGAATATTAGTTACATTGGCATGATTGAAATTTTTTCACCTAAAATGTTGATTTGTTGATTTGATATGTTTGAGGAAATGGGTCCATTGTAATTGTAATTTTATATTTCCTTCTTGAACATCCATACCAATTTGTTGCTTGATATGCACACCTTATAAACCAAAAAGATCAAGTGTACTATCGTTGGAGCTCCATGTTATTTTCATATTTGCTATGGCCTCTAATTGAATTTCCATCACATTGATTTATTGTTTTCGTGATACCTTTACAATTAGGACACAACTAATGTCCTTTAGGATCCTTTTCAACTTGGAGGCTTAAAATGACTCATGTAGCTTCAAGTATTGTGCCTATTAAATTTCAATTATCAAACAACATGTGTTGTGATAATGTTCCATTTTATGAACTTCATCATTGGAGTGGAATTCTTGAAAGCAACATTGTGTCAAACAAATTACAAGGCAATAAATATAGCCACTTGGTTCTTTGATGGCCTTGATAATGCAATATAATGGATGCACAATTGTTGAACAAATGGTTTACACATGAACTTGTGAACATGAATCATGACCTCATATGGTGGAAGAGGGAAACATGACCTAAGATTGGCAAGATTCAATGGTGTTGGCTTAGGGTTTAGGGTTTAGGTTTTGCATTGAAGAAAATTTTATTAGTAAATGTCTCCATCATATTAAATTTGTGAAAAATATGGTTTGGTGTGCATAAGGACAAAGGACATGTTTATAAAATCTACAATTTAAATCATCAAGAAGTTGGGAATTCTTTGTATTCAATGAAACTTTTTTTCTTTTTGGACCTTACACACATTTATAGAGTGACTTGTCAAGACAATCCTTGACCTCCTTGTACCATTTTTGTGCCCTTAGGAATCTTTAATCATGCTTGATGGTTTCAATTAAAATTCAAAATTCAAAAATATATACGACACAAAAACTCAATGCAAACATAAATCTAAGATTAAATTAAGACGGATTAAATATTTGAATGTTAAAAAATTAGATAATAATAAGATGAAAAAAAATTAATTCACATTCATATAATATCCCTCAAACAATATCCTCTTTAACACACATAATGTGTCAACTTTTAACATAATATTAGCCCCCAAGAATTGACCACAACATAACTCCATATGATTTTTAATTCACCACAAATTAATTGTTTTTAAAAATTGAGGATTATATATTGTGTGAGCATCTTGATCTCATGTCCCATATTTTCTCAACAACTTTGCCAACTTGTATGTAAACTTCAATTTGCAATTTTAAGAAAATCCTTTCAATGTGTAAGTCCATGATGTCTGAAAATTATGCCCTCCAATTTCTTGAACTACTATAGCCTAGGCTATTATGGGAATATTTAACCATTGTACAATTGTTCCATCATAATTGTATGAGATTAGCATTAACAAATTGTAAGTAGGAGGTTTATAATGGCATCTAGTTGTAAGTTGTTGAGTACAAAATGAAACATGGTTGGAATAATTTTTTAAAATTATTGTTTGCTGGTACCCAAGTAAAATAAATTTTATTTAATCTCTACCTCTTATCTAAACAATGCCAATTTGCTAAATCTTGCAAATGCACAAATCAAGTGAGACATTGGCCTCTAACCCTTGATTCAACGTCTTCAATGGCTATTAGTTTTTTTCCTCCCTCAAAGTGTATTTTGGTATGAACTTACCTATCATATTATAAGGCAAAGCTTTTCATTTAGAAGGCAAAATCTTAACAACCATCAAAAGGGCACCATGGTTGCCCAAACCTTTACCTCTAGTGGGGTTGGTCAAATTAAGTGACATTTAACATGGTCTTCAAATGGCAAATTGAACCCACATCTACTTGTTAAGTGGCCTATATGAGACCCAATCAATTGGAACACTAGCTTAAAGTGCTTGTTTCAATGTACTTGTTTTGTATGTTAGTTATAATTAAAGCATAAACAATAATATTTGCCATAATGTTGTAATAGTTTCCTCTTCAAAATGGGCTATCTTTTGTTATAGCAACAAGTGATTTCAATCTCCCAACAATTTCCTTGATTTTACTTAAAGTTTAGTTTTTTGTAACCATGACATATTACTTAACTAATTGTAAATATATTTGTATTCATGAATATTCTAGTTACTATATTATGCTACTACACCTTCATGAAACTATGTAATTTTTTTCCTATGTTATTGCCATCTTCAAAAGATAGGTACCAACTTGGACCATTGGTGCACTTCACATTTGGGACAAAGTGTTGAGCAAGTGAATTTCTCTTTATAATATAATATATGAAATGTGTCTAGTCTAAGATTTTTTCCCCTTATTTTATTTCAAAGAAAAAAAACTAACCTTGCAAAGTCATGTGTTGTGTCAACAGGCTAAACATATTGTGGATTTACGACAATTGACTTATCTTGAAAATGGTATGAAAGGAAAACTTAACATTCATGATAACCGTGTGAAGCAACTCCATGAAAAAGCTATTGAGAGGGAATCTTACATAAACTATTTCACACATTTATTACGTGAAATTATAAAAGAAAATGATGAACATGAATGGCCAAGGTGTGTGGAAGAACTTTACTACAAGTTTGTGAAAGGCCCGCACCATGGGATAACTAATGAAGGATTAGAAGCAAATGTACAAATCACATTCCAAAGGTACATAACATTCATGATTTGAAGTAATTGGTTTTCATTACAAGTGGAAATATTCACACACACAAATGTTCATTAAATGATAAGCTATCATAGAACTCTTGTATGTGATTTGCAATGGAAATGACTAGAAATCCCTAGTTTGGGTTCATTAGTTTTTTACCACTTGCATTAAAATATGAAAGTTTTGGGATATTAAACACACAAGAATAACATTTCAACAAACATTTTGTGATTCCAAAAGCCTCAAGTTAGTTATTTGCCCATATTAAACAAGAAATAAAAGGTTCAGTGATGGCATGCTTTTAAGAACTCCATTATACGACTCATTTTACCAATGCTTGTAAGAAACATAGTCTCCCTAAATAAATATATATAGGTCAACATCATCCATACATTGTGATGGCTCTTTTGTTGATTTGGATTTTGTCACTTGGAACTTAGATTCATTAACTTTTATGGATAAAATTGGTTTGTTTACAAATTAGTTGAGCTCAATAGTTTTGATCACATAAAATAATAGCAACTTTCCAGAAGCAATGATATAAATTTATGAAGACATAAAATATGTTCCATTGTCATAAATTTTGCATTATTGTTTCAATAAAATTTACTACAACAAGTGAAAACATGTTACATTATTCATGAAATGTTGTCATATAACAAAATTTATAAGATTGAAAAATTTATAATAATCCATGGAGCTCCATAAAATTGATTAAAATGAAAAAGGATTTAACAAGGCTAACTTTTAAATGATATAATAATTCTATATGAAGTTTTTGATCAAAAACTTTGAATTGTCATAACATATTGGACTTTCAAAAATTACCAAATTTCCTATCATGCTCCGTAATAAATGAATATGTACTCAATACATTTTCATATAATGTCTATTTTAATGATTATTTCCCATGGGAATATGGTGTGGTGATAGTGTTATAGAAAATGGCTTTTTGAAAGGAATTTGATACTCAAAATATTGGGATTTTTGGTGAAAAGATGAATATTTTTTAAAAAATTCACTCATGAAAATTAATGGTTTTAATGGCCGTCTTTAAAATGAATGTCTTCATGAATTAAACTAGGGGAGAACAATTATAATGGATGTCCAATTTGACATTTTTCCATATGGTTCATGTGATTTAAAGTATCTATTATCCACCCTCCCTAATGTTAACTTGCTTTTGTAATGGATTCCAAATTAACCTTAGTGGGCTTTCACCTTGTCAAAGACTCAAAAACATGATGTTTGTTAACAACAATGTGTAGGCAAACACTTAAGAAAATGGTGAAAGTGTTGGAGGAAAAAATAATGAAAATAAATGCAATACATGTCCATGAAATGCAACACTTGGTGCAAGAGAATGTGCATTTGCTTCATGAAATTTCTGATTTGAATCAAAATTTTCATCGTTTATCTATGATTTTCAAGCACCTTCAGGTTCTCCAAACACATCTTTCAACAATTAATGACTTAATTTCATACAACAAAAAATTTTTAAAAATTACAATATATATTATCACATCTTAAACACAAACACATGTATGCACATATATGTTAGCCAATTACTCAAATAAAACATTTTTCCCCACAAGCACAAGGTAAAACTTTAAACCTTATGGCTTGTGTTGTATGTTATAGTTTGACCACAAAGAACAAGTAGAATTAGCCATAGGAGTAAATACATTTTAATGGTCACCTTCCAAGCTATTATACTTCTAAATCACCATAGATATATTATTATGAAGTCACATATAATTAATATTTGACATGTGGGTGAAACTAGTGGCAATTAAATTAGTTGCTAAACTTTGGATAATCAAGTTGGAACTTCATTATACATGACAAATTGTTTTAATTACAAACAAAACATAACATTGAATAGTTTTTTTATAAAAAAAATTCAAGCATGTCAAGTGGCTCTTACAATGTTCCTCTCTAAGTTATGTATGTTATTAATCAAATAATAATATTTTAATTCAATGCAATATTTATTTTTTAATAAGCCAATGACTACCCAATTAAATCTACAAATGGTTTTGATATTAAGTTTATTCAATTACAATCACAATGCAATATTTTGGAGTCGTATGGTAACAATTCTTGATTGACATAAAAACACAATATTTATTAACTTGATCTAATTTAGTGACTATAAATGGACAAAAAAACTATCAATGTTTTCAAAGGGACCATCTTGTTGCTTTGAATTATCATGATCATGATCATGGGTAGAAAATTAAATGATGCACAATAATATCATTATCAATGATCATGTATGGTAATTGGGAGGTAGGTTGCAATATGTTTGTATGTTTTGGATTCAAATTAATAATCATATATATATATATGCATTGGTAGAATGTAAAATCAAGTGTTTTTTATACCACATTGTGTCTTGCCAATTTGAGCTAACCAAACTATAGTGAGAATCAATAGTTTCAATTGATAATTCAAAACCATATTTATAATTGGTTTCCAAAACCTTAGGGAAGTTTGGGCAATATTTACTGCACCATGAATTGAGTTGATTATTATCCATTATTGGTTTTTGGTGGGTCAACACATTATAGGAACATAGAATAATTTTGAAGTTGGTTTTCAATTATCACAATTTGGTCATTGTTTTCTTGGCATGGATTATACGTGTAAGAAAAAATTCCATAAACATGGGAAATAATTATAGTATTAATCGATAAATATTGGATAGTACTAATTTTAATTCAGTCGTATTAAGAACAAAATTTCACCTAATGTAACAAATTTAATTTTTTCCTTCAAAGTTATATATACATTCATGTACATATTTATATAAGTTAGGAGGTGAGATAAGGTTTTGGAATGCATTGGTAAAATATTATGTAATTTTAACCATAATCAACTTAAACATGTGTTATTTCAATTACTTAAACACCCTTTTGTTTCTAAATCTTGCTTTAAATTATTACAGGGAGAGGAGGCATATTTAAAGGCTATTGCTGCAAAACATAGATATGTAACAACTTCATCCAACCATACCAACATGTCAAAGAATAAAATTAAAACTTAGGAAATATACCTTTATGGACCAAAATCATTATAATTGATTAATTGATTTCCAATTGTACTTGTGCAATATTTAGACCACAACAAGCCTTGGGAACAAATCAATTATGATATTACATACCATTGACAAACCTCAATCATATTTGAGACTAAGCATAATTGATTGAAGTATTGTTAAGTCCTATTAATTGAAATAGGATTTTGAATTTTTTTATTCAAATAAAAACATCTTGATTTAAAAAAATTATACACGTGTTTTTTTCCCTTACCTTGATTGAAAAAAATTATGAATTGTAGTAAGCACCCTACCATAGACCTCAAAACAAATAAAAATTGCAATGTTATATGTAAATACATTGAATTTTGTAAGAGTAATAAAAGTATATTGGTGTATTCAAAACATAGTCCTCAAGACATTGTGCCATGTTGGGAATATTAGTCATTTGTGCTAGTTTTTTTATTTTAAAAACAATTTTTTTGTGATGTTGTCACAATGGTGATCATCCATCCACAAGGAGATTTAACCATGTTTAGTTTCACACCAACTATGAAAGTAGAATTTATTAAAATCCTTTTATATCTTGGTTGCTTGCTTTAACAATGTATGTATAGAGACATTGTCATTTTGATATTTTAAATTTAAAATTTGGAATTTTTGGAAATGGAACATTTGACCAAAAACAAATTTGAAAAAAAATCACTAAATGGGAAAAAAATTCCACAAAAGTGTTTATTTGTGTGATCCCTTGTACAACTAAATATATAGGTTGACCTCCATTTAGAGGAAATGCCACACATGTTTTCAAACCCAAGAAGACCCCTTATGTAACTTTAATTGCATATCTGATAGTGCAAGTGATGGAAAACCTTGTCATTTCTTATATCGACATTTTACAGTCTTGTAGCAAATTTTGCAATGTTGGCTAGTTGGGTTTAGGGTTTACATCCAAAGACATACATAAAATATTTGTCTTTGGAAGTGGCCATTGTTGCTTGGTACATAATTACATGGTCACGTTGTTTTCACTAAATCCCCACGTCCATGTATATAAAATTTTCAATATTAAATTCCCCAAAAAAAGAAGGAAAGAAAACATCTTTGTTCAGTTATTTATTTTATGTATAGGCCAAGGAACCCCATTAAGGGTCCTCCTGGATTTGAGGGCCTAAGCCTGGCTCATGACGATAGTCAAAGGTTGGGCCAAAGAATCCAAAAAGACCTTTAACATGGTTCTTTCCCCAAAGTAATGAACATTTTGAAAAACACCTTCCACTTTTGTAAGATCCATGGTACCTACTAAATCTTCCTAGGCTTCAATTTAACACATGCTTCAAATATTTTACTTCAATTTATGTGTATTTCATAGAGGCTACCAATAGCCAAAATTTTCAAATCAATAATTGCATTTCAAATTTCAATTATAATTTGAAATAATATCATTGTGCATTCCGTAACAATGCATTTAGTTGGTTGTCACATACAAATTCAACATTTATGAACTTAGAAAGAACTACTAGTTTCTTGTTTTCATCACCTTGCAAATCATTAACATCATATGCCTTGTGTAATCACATATATTATTGGTTTACAACATGAAAATTTCCATCAACATCCACACACAAATCATCATATAAGAATACATGAAATACTTGCAATGGTTCAATAGGTAATGGTAGAAGTGGAAAGAGCAAAACATACACATGTTCAACTAAATGTATATTTGATTATAGTTGCATCATTGAATTATAATTTTTACTTTCACTACTTTACCATGTTGAAAATTCAAGCTCAACTAATTAATTTTTTAAAGTTATGAAACTACTTGGAAGTCACTAGGTTACTTTGGTGATTATTATTTTTACTTGGTTTAGTTGATTTTTAGAATTTTTGGTTTTTGAGTTAAGTTTTCTAATGTTGACGGTTTGGAATTTATTTTCATTATTGCAAGTTTGTGATGTTTTAGTTATGGCAATAATCTCAATATGTTATTGATCTTATGGTCTATGTTGTGAATATGTTATTTTGATGGTTTTAGTTTTCTTGAAATAAATTTTATTTATATTTTCATTTGTAATCTCCTATTAATTGACATGGTATTGGAGCTTAGGTTATTTGGTGGTTAAGGAATGTCTCTAGTTAGAAAGTCTCTAACTATTTCGTGACAATTATCATTTGCAAAAGAAAAGAAAGGAAAGGAATGAAAAATGTTGAGGGGTGAAAACACAATACATTGTCCATAAAATGTTGTCACAAGGTAGTTTTTGTAAGATGTCGAAATTCGTAATTGGCCATGTAATTAAATATAGTTGATTGGGATGAAAAGGGACAAAACACTACAATGTTATATATGATATAATCACATTGTATGAATTTCATGGATAGTTTTTGAATAGCCATAACATAACAGATTTTCAAAGGAGTACTCAAAAACCTGTAACAATCCTTGATCAATGAATATGAACTCCATGCACCTTTATGGAATGTTATTTAATGAGTAAAGGATTCAATGGTAATATGATGTGGTAACATCGATACCAAGGAGGATTTTTTAAAAAGATTTTGATGACCAAAATTTTCTATGTACTTTTAATTAAAATAATATTTTAAAATATCATCTTTCAAATTAAAGTTCTCCATAAGGTAAATTAGGGTTGAAATTTCTTTTATAATAAATTTTGAATGCTAACTTGTATAATGACTTGTGTGATTCAAGGTGTCTCGCCTTCACATTATCTTTGCAATGTTAATTTAAGCAATTATGGACTTTCACATGTGCTTAAAAGTGTTACATCTTAGTGTGATTTCACCTTGAAAGGGAATTTTTTTTTAAAAGGAAAAAAGACGATAAATAATGGAAAATCATGGAATTCATTTTAATTGAAAAGGCTATAAATTGCCCCAATTTTTATTTTATTTTTTGAAGGTTGCAATTAGTATGTGATTATGTTTCATTCAATATTTGCACAACAAGATTTTCATGTGCACAAAGATGCTTGATGAAATACAAAAACATTGAAAGTCACACAGTTGGAGCTCTCGTGTATCAAGTTCCTATTTCATTGATAAATGCATAACCATGAGTGATTTAAAAGATGAATGAGGTTCACAAATTGATTAGGTGACATCACATGCGAAGGAAAAAATATATGATTGTAACTTTGACATGAATGTTTTGACTTAAGAAACCTTGGACAAAACCTAAATAAAATAAATTCTTCCTACAATATTTTTTTTGGTAAGGATGTAATGTTGCAAATTATAGTCTAATTATTTCAAAGGGGAGCAAATTCTTTAGTTTTTCACCACATTTTTGTCAACATATATTTAGGTTAAACAATTACATGATAAAAGGCATTGAACTTAGGAAAACACTAGAGTAAAATTGACTATTTGTTTGCCTTATTTTCCATAATTGTTACAAACATTGTATGCATTTAAAAAATCAAACTTCTCCACCCTATCTCTCCACATTTGTGGTGATCCAAGCTAGGGGTAACAAGGCCAAACTTCTTTTAAAGTGAAAAATTGATGGCCATTCATATAGGTTGTTCATCATTCAAGGGAACAACATTTGATTATTTATAGGCGGCATCTTTTATATCTCAAGTAATAATATAGCCTTAGAAATGGTTGGATATAGATCATGGGCATGAATAGTTGAAAAATAGAAAAACATGGAAATTAAATTTTGTGAAAGTCAATTATCAAAAATGCTAGGGCATCCTCCAACTTCAATCCTACCCTACACCCCAAACACATTAGCTCCAACATTATTATACACATGATAAATCTACTAAAAGTTTGTTAAAAAATCCTCGTAATTATATTCCAAACACAAATCATTGTCATGAAGATTGGACTAACATCATTCTATTTCTTGTTTATAAAAAATTTAAAACCACAAATAAATATTTGCATCAAAATGGGTTCAATAGTTTTTTGCCCTAAAATTTTCATTTCAAGCAAAGTTGATAGATTCTCATGTCTAACATACAATCGAAGGGTTTAAAAGTTTGTTTTTAGAAAATGCCCAACTAATGTTAACCATTGTTAAGATGATGATCCTTTTTCACTTGTCGCATGTGCACTCATTATGAAGGTCATGAAACATTTGCATAATCATATATTTGCAAACATAAAACAATATAAAGTTAAACCTACGTGAAAACTTCCAAGATGGTTTACTTTGGTGTAAAGGTGATACATGCAAAAGAGGGAAAGATTGTTGCAGGATATCCAAGCCTTGTAAATTTATTATAATCTTAAAATTTGGTTGCATACATCACAAGAGTTTACGAAAAAACTTATAAAAGGAGACACCACCATGAATGTGATGTCTCGATTTGTTGATACGTGTTTCCATACTAAACCATTTTATCTTGTTTCCAACCATATTTTACCCTATCAATTACAAACATCCTATTTCATCTTGACATAAATGGTTATAACATCTCACATCCATAAAATATTCACATAAGTAAAGAGTCGTGTTAAGGGCAAAAATTGCGACCCCCAATCATTACCATCCTCAAGGGGGTAAAACCAAGGGAGAAGGTTGACACCTTATTACTTCACATAAAGAACTACCCTTCCTATCTTACTTTATTACAACTATTCAAGTAGGAAATTATAAGAGGTCATATTAAGAATAAGGAAGATACAAATTTGTTGTCCACAACCCAACCTACCTTCCTGTAAGTAATCCCAATAAGAAGTAGGGAACAAAATGTAGGGAAGGGAACAATAAAAGAAAGGGGGAGAGAACCTGCGAATAATTACTCTCCCTAGTTTTGTAATACCTTCAATGCCCTTGGGATATTGCCTAGGGGGTTTTTAAACCCTTATACCACTACAATCCCTCCTTTGAATTATCTATTGAGTCTTTGGTGACTTTGCTTGTGTGAGCCATATTGACACAACCATGCGTGGTAGTCTCAATTTTTAAGAGTTGCATCAAAATTATTTGAATGTGGTAAGGTTATTAGGGGCTTTTTACTTTTAGCAATTTCATAGGGAATGATGAACGCACTTGGTGTGTGGAGGGGTTGTTTCTTTTATGAGATGCGTTACCGGTGAATAAGGTGTTGGGTTAATTCTTTTCTTCAAACGAAAAATTGGTAACCATTGTTTTAGAAACTCTGTTGTGTAATTAGGGGTGAGAAATCTCTAAAGGGTTGGGGGTAGAAGTAGACACTAGAATTCACGATGTTCAGCACAACATTGGTCTTGTTATAGTATTTAGTGAGTAACAAGGATGTTAGAAATTCTTGAAGCAGTCGAAGGGATGTTAATGGAAGGTCCAATAGAGATAGAACAATCTTCAAACCGTATGAACATAAGGTTAATTCGAAACAACTTAACAAATAAATAAATAGTGTGATAGTGTGCTAATGGCAACATGAGTTTCATAATGACTGAAACATTTATTTAGAATAAGGATAAATTCAACAAAGAACTGCAAGTACATGTAAAATCATGGGTTATGCCATAATGATAGTTTATAATTGCAGGAAATTTAGGATGTGTCGAATGATGCAAATTAGGTAGTTCGCCTTGCTATTAGGAGGCAATCGACGAATCGGACCATGCAACCAACGATAATTTCCAACGCCGGGAACTTAAAACCATGCAAAGATAGAAGTATTTTCAGTTTCGTAACAACCTTCACAAACGATTTCATATTCATCATCAGAAGCGAGGTCAACTTGCAACAAAATCACCAAGGTGCGAAAATTTAGAAAAATACGATAATACCAGGCTCGAGGGGGTTTAACTTCAAGATGAGCACGCACCTCTCGAGGTTCGGGTTTTTCATCACAAGGATGTTGCGTTAAGGTCAAATTTAGAGATGATTCTAGAGGCGGTTCTTCATTCGCTTATGCGGCTTGGGGCCCGTAAGATGTGACCATGCGCCACACCATAATTTCAAGGAGAGGAAAAAGGTTAGATCTTCAATCAAAATCAAATCGATAATGAAGGTGTGAAGGACTTGTTACATTGGGGTGTGCAGTCGTAATTTATAGATCGAGAAAAAGGAAAAAAAAGGTGTGAGTAACAACTTAAAACCATGGTAAAGTAAAATTGTAAGGTCAAAGGAAAAAATTGAAGGTTTACGTAAATTTTGTTGGGGGGAAAGTGGGAAGAGGTGAAAAGTTGTTTTTCCTTCACCTTCCATTGGCCACCAAGCTTTGGATCTACTTTCACCTCCTTTCTCCTTATCTTTAAAAGGTAGATTCGGATCATTAGGGGCTTTTTCTTTCTTCGGACATAATTTTCAATCTAATCTTGAATACTTGTTCCCACGAGCTTTTTGAAGAGGAAAAGAATGATTAATTCGGTAAATGGGAAAAGGAAAGAAAGTAGAATGAAAATCTTGTAATAGTTTTGGAGGAATGGAAGTGAATAAGTGATAGTGTTGGGAGGTTGGAACTTTAGAAAAAAATCTCACAAACCTTCTCGGGTTTGGTAGCGTAACTTATTACTGATTTAGTTATAGAGCTTAGGATTTGGTAGCAAGTTGCGCCTTGTAGTTAACTTTCTAATGAGCTAAGGCAAGCCGGATTTGAATAATGTATGTGTTAGAAACAATATTCCAAATGACTGATGGTCTACAGTCAAGTTGAACCAATTACCTTCGTAAAACCCTTTCAGGTTTGGTAGTATAACTCCTTACTGGTTTAGCTGCAAATCTTAAGATTTAGTAGGATGGTGCGCCTTGTAGTTAGCTTCTTAGGGAGCTAAGGAAGTCAGATTTGAATAACCTATGTGTTAGAATTAACATTTTAAATGACTGGTGGTCTGCAGCCAAGTTAAATTATCGCCTTTGTAAAACCCTCTTGAATTTCATAACGTAACTTCTTGCTGGTTTAGTTGTAGATCTTAAGATTTGGTAGGATGGTGCGCCTTGTAATTAGCTTCCTAGTCTAAGGCAAGCCAAATTTGAATAATTGATGTGTTAGAAACAACATTTCAAGTGACTAGTGGTTTGCAGCCAAGTTGAATTATCACCTTTATAAAACCCTTTCAGGTTTTGTAGCATAACTTCTTGTTGGTTTAGTTGTAGAACTTAGGATTTGGTAACAAGATGCACCTTGTAGTTAGCTTTTTAGTGAGCTATGGCAAGCCATATTTGAATAACCTATGGGTTAAAAACAATATTTCAAGTGACTAGTGGTCTGTAGCTATGTTGGGCATGGTGTTGAGTCTTTAAACATTGGTTTAAATGAATGACAATTTGACATAAAGTCCTAGGATGTGGAATGTGTGAGTTTGGAAAATATATCTATTAGTTCTAATCATAAATGATGCATAAGAGGCAGGCTACTTAATTACAACTACAAACGTAATCTAACATTTAAAAATACACTTGCATTTTTCCTTCACCGGTAGCATTTATGCTTTCAAGCATAGTCACCTTGTAGAACCGGAAGTAGAGGGACGGAAAGTCACCTCACAACCTGCCACCTTCAACCCTTGAGAAATCCCTCTCCTACTTTGTACCTTTTGCAACCCTATGAATTTATAGCTTCTACCTACAACAATACTTTCTAGCCCGCAGGGGGTAATTTATTGGTCTACTCCCTTTCTAACACCCACCACCAAAGACTAGCTTTCCTATGGTAGTTAGTAATTTGGTGCTCCAAAGGCTACCGTGGGCAACCCCATTACTTTTTGTCCTAGAGAAAATGTAGAGATACCAACTCTAAAAAATATCCTATTTACATAACATGCCTTGCTTTACCTTCCACATTTAGTACAATAACAATGTAACACAAGTAATTTGAATCTTAACCATCTTCCATTAAAATCACATACCAAGTACATACATCTACTTCCATTCCTCCCATCATTCTCAAAAGATAAGAGTTTTCCATATGCCACACAAATCTTTATTGCATCCCCTCATCCTCCCCCACTCCCTCCATCCCCCTTCCCCACATACCACACACAAGGCCCACATTGACCCTTAGAAAATAGGACCCTTATCCTAATACCTTTTTAGAAACCTCCTAGATGATTGGGTGGATTACCCCATCACAAACTTGCCCCCTCTTTGTATGAGTGCTTTTACAACACCTTAACAATATGTTCAACGTTCAATGTTGATACAATCATTGATATGATGTTAAAGTGACATTGTAACAACATGTCCTGA
>Ga0116229_10000990_pt1 | contig 42515 bp, 36 predicted proteins | sample S1TSphgellanicum_3_FD_87313 | JGI IMG/M metagenome (GOLD analysis project Ga0116229, IMG submission 87313) | Host-associated microbial communities from peat moss isolated from Minnesota, USA - S1T2_Fc - Sphagnum magellanicum MG | ecosystem: Host-associated > Plants > Peat moss > Unclassified...
AGATCACAAACGAATACGGCGGGACCGTCGGCCAGCTCAAGAACGACTCGAATGCAACCGTCAGCGGACTCGCAGAGCTCATCACGCAGCTCAAGCGCGCCGTTGAAATGGTCAGCAACGCGGCCAGCGAGATTGCGGCGGGCAATAACGACCTCTCGGCACGCACCGAAGAACAAGCGTCGAGCCTCGAAGAGACGGCGTCCAGCATGGAAGAACTGACCACGACGGTCAAGCAGAACGCGGATAATGCGCGGCAAGCGAATCAACTCGCGATCGGCGCGAGCGAAATCGCGCGTAAGGGCGGTGAAGTCGTAAGCGGGGTCGTCGAGATGATGGCTTCTATCAATGAGAGTTCTCGCAAGATCGTCGACATCATCAGCGTCATCGACGGCATCGCGTTCCAGACGAACATCCTCGCGCTCAATGCCGCCGTCGAGGCCGCCCGCGCCGGCGAGCAGGGCCGCGGATTCGCGGTCGTGGCCGGCGAGGTTCGCAGCCTGGCGCAGCGCTCGGCAGAAGCCGCCAAGGAAATCAAGTCGCTCATCGGCGATTCGGTTGAAAAGGCAAGCGCCGGGAGCAAACTGGTGGACGAGGCCGGTGCGACCATGACCGAGATCGTCGGCTCCGTGAAACGAGTTACCGAAATCATGTCGGAGATCGCCTCGGCTTCGAGCGAACAGCGTATCGGCATCGAGCAGATCAATCAGACGATCGCGCAGCTGGAGCAGGTAACGCAACAGAACGCGAGCCTAGTCGGCCGGGCCGCGGAATCCGCCGGCGCCCTCGATGAGGAAGCGCAGAATTTGATGGTTGCGACGAGTGCCTTTCGGCTTTCGAAGGAATCGATATCGCCGCGTATCCTCGACGAGACGCACGCGCCGAGGCAGGCGGGCACCGGGGCAGCGCGCACGCCCAATGGTCGTACCGCGAACGGTACGCCCCGGCACGAGCCGGCCGTTGCGAAACGACTCCCCGTAGCCCCGAACGGAACGCGGGCGCACATCGCCGATGACGAGGATTGGAAAAGTTTTTGAATCGTGAAGACCTTACGCTCTCGGATCGCGATTTCTCTACCGTACGCCAGCTCATCCACGACCATGCGGGCATCGCGTTCCACGAGCGCAAGCGGACCCTCGTGCACAACCGTCTGGCGCCGCGCGTGCGCGCACGCCGGACGTCGACGTTCGCCGAGTATCTGGCACTGCTGCCCGATGACCCGTCTGAGTTCCAGGAATTCGTCAACGCCCTCACGACCAACCTCACGTCGTTTTTTCGAGAGCCGCATCACTTCGACGTGATCGTCGAATACGTCCGGGAGAACGAATCTCGACAGAGCACGATCTGGTCAGCCGCATGCGCGACCGGCGAAGAGCCGTACTCGATTGCGATACGCCTTGCCGAAGCGTATCGCAATCGGAAGCCGCCCGTGCGCATAATCGCGACGGACATCGACACGTCGATCCTCGCCACCGCGAGCGCGGCCGTCTATCCGCTCGAACGGCTCGCAAACGTGTCGCGCGATCGCCTCACGGCATTTTTCGAGCGGGGCGTGGGCATGAAGGCCGGACTCGCGCGGGTCGCGCCTCGCCTGCGCGATCTCATCGAATTCCGTCCGCTCAACCTTGTCTCGCCCTCATGGGACGTCCCCATGCCCATCGATATCATCATCTGTCGGAACGTGCTGATCTATTTCGACCAGGCAACGCAAAATCATATTCTTCGACGCTTTGCGACCTATCTCGATCGATCGGGACGGCTCATCACGGGGCACGCCGAGAACCTGCACTACGCGCGGGGAACCTTCGCGCCGTGCGGCCGCAGCGTTTATCGATTTGCATCCTCGAGCGGCAAATGAGCGGCAATACGACGACGTCGATCGTCCATTACTACGATCGGAGTCTTGAGTTTCCAGCCACGAAGATTTTCCCGGGCGATTATTACGTCTGTGCAGGCGACGTCATGATCGTCACGACGCTCGGTTCCTGCGTAGCCGCATGCATCCATGACCCGTCGCTCGGGCTCGGCGGCATGAATCATTTCATGCTGCCGAGCCAGGACGTTGAGAACGAGTCCTCGCCGTTTTCCGTTGCGACCCGCTACGGCAGTTACGCGATGGAGATCCTCATCAACGAGATTCTCAAGCGCGGAGGACGGCGGGAACGGCTCAATGCAAAGGTTTTTGGCGGAGCCGAACTGATCGGCGATGCGACGATCCGTGTCGGCGCGAAGAACAGTACGTTCGTCCTTGCATACCTCGATCGCGAGCGGATCCCGGTGATCGCACAGGACCTACGCGGTGCGCGCCCGCGCACCGTACGTTTTTTTCCAGCCACAGGGCGCGCACAGGTGCGCTATCTGCGCTCGGTGCAGCGCGAGCCCATACGGGACCAGGAGCTCGCCTACGCGTCCGCTATTCCCGCACGTCTCGTTCCGCAGGCAGAAGTGTTCTAAATGAATGGAACCGGCATGATCGGCGTCATCATCGTCGACGATTCTCGTACGATTCGCTCGCTCGTCACCGAGATCGTTTCTAGCGCGCCCGGCATGCGCGTACTCGGCGCGGCTCCCGATGCGCAGAGCGGCGAGGAGATGATTCGTCAGTATCGCCCCGACGTCGTGCTGCTGGATATCGAGATGCCCGGTATCGGAGGTCTTGTCTTTCTCGAGCGTCTGATGCGCGCAACGCCGATGCCGGTCGTGATGCTTTCAGCGCTGACCACGCGCGGTTCCGACGCCACGCTCCGCGCGTTAGAGTTGGGTGCACTCGACTTCATCCCCAAACCGGTAACGGCGCAGGAAGACGCAATCACGTTGCTCGCCCAGGAAATCGTCTCGAAAATTCGTGTCGCGTCCGGCGCCCGATCGCGCGGTCCGGCCGACGGAAGCGCGTCCGCAATCGTCGCTTTCCCGACGACAACGGCGCGACATCTCCTCGCGATCGGCGCCTCGACGGGCGGTATCGCGGCGCTCAGCGCGGTCCTGGCGCAATTGCCCTTCAATGCGCCGCCGACGCTCGTCGTCCAGCACATGCCGGCACCGTACACCCAACGGCTCGCCGAACGGCTCGACCAAATCTGCGCCGTCCACGTAAAGGAGGCCGAGGATGGAGAGCGGGTTCGGAACGGGCACGTGTACCTCGCGCCCGGAGGAAAGCATCTACGCGTCGATCGGGCGACGGACGGGTTTGTACTGAACCTCGATCATGGTATGCCGGTGAACTTCAGCCGACCATCGGTCGATGTGCTCTTTGCCTCGGTAGCCGCAACGTCGGCAAGCAAATCGGTCGGCGTCCTGCTGACGGGTATGGGTAAGGACGGAGCGCGCGGACTGCTCCAGATGCGCCAGAAAGGCGCGTACACCCTAACTCAGGATGAGGCGTCATCCTTGGTTTACGGAATGCCGGGGGCTGCGGTGGCACTCCACGCCTCCGACGAGATCGTCGCTCTCCCGAACATTGTCGCACGGGTCGGGCAAGCATTCGAGCGTATCGTCGAAGCCAATCGTGAACGAGTGCGACGACTGGGTGTCGTCGACGGCGGTCGAGTTGCCGAAGGATCGAACCATTGAATGCAACGATGCGGCGTCTAACGCGCGGCAACGCGTTTTTAACGACAGATTCCGACGCGTTCTTCGATGGCGTTATGCGAGCAGCCGGAGCGGCACTCGGCGTCCCGATGGCGGCGGTCGCCTTCGAGCAAGACGACGATTGGCTCGTGCGGGCCTCACTCGGCGGGATGGCCGACCGGCTGGCGCGCGAGGGGTCTCCCTTCACCGTCGTCGCGGAGACCGGCGACTATTTTGCCGTCAGCGATCTCGTAGGCGACGAGCGATTTCGTTCCTTCCGGAACAGCGTGTCGGACGGACCGGCTAGGGGCTACGCCGGGATTCCGATCGCACTTCGCGGGGGGAGAGTCATGGGGTGCCTCGCGGTGATTGATCGTGCTCCGCGCGTCTTCAGCGAGGACGAGATCGCATTGCTCGAGTCACTCGGCAATGCGATCTCCGCAAACATCGAACGCCGGCTGGGTCTTCCCGCGATCGGCCGGCCGAAGGCGATGTTGCTCGCAAGCGCGCTCGAACACACGAGCGATCCGATTCGCATCCTCCGCATCCAAGACGCGGGCATTGTCGATCTGATGTACCAGAATCGCGCCGCCGTTGACGCCCCGAGCGTTTCGATGCTCGAGCTCGATGAAGCGCTCCGCGACGAGGACGAAGACGCGTTACGCGCGGGAGCCCAGCCGGGATCGCTGGCCGAGATGCGTGCGCGCCGCTTCGAGGTCCTGGGCGAAACCTATGCCGTGACGGTCGAACGCGACGTGACAAAGCACGCACGTTTGGAAGAAGCCTTCGATCACGCCGCTTCGGTCGCGCGCGAGCTGACCAATCGCTACGCCGATCTTGCGCTGATTGCCTCGGCTGACGCCCCGCACTCCGAGCGCCGAATTTCAAAGGTGCTGGATTTCGTGTTACGTGAGTTCCGCATGGGGACCGCGATTTTTTCTATCGATTCGGGTGGGAGTCGCCGCCACTGGGAGGCGAGGGGTGAGAAGGCGCTCGGCGTTGCAATCCCCGAAGAATTCGTCGATGCTGCGCTAGCGAACGAAACGAGCGTGCGACTCGTTCGGATGAGTGAGTCGAACGAGGCAACGTTCTCGAGTGAATCGATGGTCGTGAGCGGATCGCACGCAGTCGCTCTTTGCCTCGGGCGAGCGCGCACGACGGTCCGGTGCCCGAGCATACGGTTGGACGCCGCGCTCTTGCGTACGTGCTTGACGATCGCCGCCGGTGAAATCGCCACGAGCGCGTTGCGGCGGCGGCGAGCGAATTCTTGAATTCCCGGCCGTTAGCGCATGGGCGTCGGGATCCCGCTGAGGCGGTGGACTTGGCCAGTGCCGTGCTCGATCACCTCGTCGGCCTGGTTTTCGTCGTCGATCCGGATGGATACATCTCCTACGCGAGCCCAGCGTGCCGGAAGGCGTTCTCCACGAGCACGGAGTCCGACCTGATCGGAACCCACTGGCAACAACTTTTCGAGCCTGGCGATCGGCCCGCGGCAACCAGTCTTCTGCGCGCGGATGCGCTCGGTCAGAGCCAGCGCCTGCATCTGCACCTCGCAAGCGGTGTTTCTGATTGGCAAATCGTGGAAGCTCGGTCGCTCTCGTGTTTAGACGACGAACGCCTACGCGGCGTCATCGTGCAATGCCGATGGATCGCTGGGGGCACCTCACTCGCGCGTGCGACTGATCCCACGCCACCGCGCCAGACTGCGCCGACGCGCGCGTTCATCGCTGCACGCATCGACGAGATCCTCGCCGAAGGGGCGACGGCCGCGGTCCTCTTCGTCGACGTCGACCGATTTGGACGCGTGAATGACCTCCACGGACGCGATGTCGGCGATGAGGCTCTCCTGATGGTTTCTCATCGTCTTGCAAGCGCGTGCGACGGCATGACCGTCGCAGCCGTAGGCGGGGCGCAGTTCCTCATACTCGCGGAGCATGTCGACAAGGTGGAGGACGCGCTCGCCCTCGCCGAGCGAATCGCCAAGACGATCTCCGAAGAAATCGAGATCGAGCGATCCGCCCTCGAACTCGCCTCGACGATCGGCGTCGCCCTCGCGCCGATGCACGGACGCTCGTCGTCGAAGGTAATCCGATCGGCCGAGATCGCCACCGCGATGGGCAAGAAGAGCCTGCGCGGCAGCATCCTGCTCTACCGAAGCACCATGCAATCGAGTATCGCCGACCTTCGCGAGGACGAGGTCCAACTTCGACGCGGACTCGCAATGCGGCAGTTGCACCTCGCCTTTCAACCCGAGATCGATTTGCGAACCGGAGCGATGATGGGCGCCGAAGCCCTCGTTCGCTTTCCGACGTTCGGGCATTCGATCGAGCGGCTCATCCGGGCAGCCGAGGACTCGCAGCTCATCGTCCCCCTCGGCGAGTTCGTTCTCGACGCGGCCGTCAAGGAGGCTGCGCGCTGGTTGCATGAGGGAAATCCGCAACCTATCGCCATAAACGTCTCGCCGGAACAAGTTCGCCGTGGCGTCATCCTATCGAGCGTCGAGCGCGCTCTCGATCGGTACGGCCTGCCGGCATCGTACATCGAGATCGAGATCACCGAGCACATCGTCCTCGAGCAATCGACGGATGCGATTCGGACGCTCGGTCGATTGCGCGCCTTAGGTGCAACGATCGCGATCGACGATTTTGGAACGGGTTATTCGAGCCTTGCCTACCTGCGAAGTTTTCCGGTAGACAAGCTTAAGATCGACCGGGTCTTCGTCGCCGAGATGGCGGTGAATGCCCGCGATGCTGCCCTGGTCGACGCGATCGTGACCGTTGGCTCGAAACTCGGACTTACCGTTGTCGCCGAGGGCGTCGAAGATATCGATCAGGCGATGATGCTGCGTGAGATGGGGTGCCATCTCGGTCAGGGATATCTGTTCGGACGCCCCACGTCGGCCGAACTCTTGCCATGGGGCCGAGCGTTCCAATTTCGTAGCTGATTCCGCCGCCCGGTAACGGCGGGTCGGTCGCCGCGCGCGGCGAGCGCCGGCTGACAAAGAGAGGATTCGAACCAGCCGGGTCAACAACGGATTGGCCATGCTGCTCTCGCTTTGGCTCGTTCCGCGACGAACCGCGTAACGGACGGGCGGAACAATCTTCCGCCGCAATCGACGAAATTCGTTGGCCGCGCCGCGGAAGCGGAGGCGATACGCCGGCTCCTTGCCGAGTCGCGCATCGTGACCCTGATCGGCGGCCCGGGAATCGGAAAAACACGACTTGCGCTGCACGTCGGCGCCCAGATGCTCGCCGACCATATCGACGGCGTCTGGCTCATCGAACTCGCGCCGCTCCGGGACGCTGCAAGCATCCCGCACGTAGTCGCGGGGACCCTCGGGCTAACCGGCACGAGTCATTCAGATCTCGAGCAAATCGTCGCTTGGCTCGAAAACAAACAGATGCTCCTCATCATCGACAACTGCGAACACGTTCGCGACGCCGCCTGCGACTTCGTCGCACTGATCGCCCGGACGTGCTCCGGTGTTCGCATCCTCGCAACGTCGCAAATAGCGCTTGGCCTGCCGGTCGAGCGTACCTATGCGGTAGCTGCCCTCGCCATGCCCAACGGAGCGGACGAAGCAAAGCAGAGCGAGTCGTTGGCAGCCTTTGATGCGCTCGCACTTTTTGCCGATCGAGCACGTGCCTCGGACGACCGGTTCGTCATCAATTCGGAAAACATCGCGGACGTCGCGCGGATCTGCAGATATCTCGAGGGCGTAGCGGTTGCAATCGAACTTACGGCGAGCAGAGTACAGGCCGCGAACATCAAGACGATCGCCGCCGATCTCCGCTCGGCCTTCGGCATCGATGACGACGGCGGGAAAACGCACGCAGCAGCGCGCTCGATGAACTGGGCCATCGCGCAGCTCGATGAGCATGAACGGCGAATCTTGATGCGCCTAACGGTGTTCGCGGGCGGCTGGACTGCGGCTTCTGCAGAGGCCGTGGCCGCCGACCCCTTTCAAGACGGGCCATCAATGAGGACGACGCTCGACTCCCTGGTGAAGCGATCGCTCATCGTCGCTGACCCGGCCTCAGCTGGCAGGTTTCATTTGATCGAGTCGATTCGAGACCATCTCATCGGGTTGCAGCCGGCCGCCGACGATGCGATGACGGCGGCTCGACATGCGCGACACTTCGCCGAGTTCGTCGCCGAAGCGGATCGGAGGCACTTCCGGGAACCCGTTGGCAGCGTTGTCGTCGATGTGCTTCCAGAACTCGATAACATCCGTGCCGTCATTGCGTGGTCGCTCATTGAAGGGAACGATGTGGATCTCGGTTGCGGGATCGTCGGAGGCTTGGGTTACCTCTGGCGGATCGTCTCGTATCACGAAGGGGAGCGACTCACCACGCTCGCGCTTCGCGCTGCTGCCGACCCCGCTTCCCGGGTGAGCGATCGGACGCGAGCGGGGCTCTACCGCGCGTGTGCGGAACTTGATACTCGCTTGCATGGAGCCGTCCTCGGCTTGGCAAAGGAATCCATCGCTCTCTATGATTCGCTGGGGATGGCCGTTATGGCCGCCGAGTCGCGACGGATCTACGGCTTCCGACTCTATAGGCACGGACGCATCGACGAGGCGATCGTCGTCCTGTCAGAGGCTGCCGTCACCTTCGCCCTAAGCGGCGAGCGGCGATCCGAAGGACGTGCTTTGTCCGATTTGTCGGCTCCCATCTGGTCGGTCGGAAAGAAGACCCTCGCGATTTCGTTGCACGCGCGCGCCATCGAGTGGGCGACGCTCGCCAGTGACCGCCGCGAGGCGTCGCGCATCGGGTTGAATTTCGCCGAGTGCCAATTCCATACCGGCGACGTCGATGCGGCCATCCGGACGGCGACCGAAGCCTTATTCCAGAACGGCGGCGTCGATCACCGGGAGAATCTCTCGAACAACCTGGCCGCCTATTTCCTCGCGCAGGGAAACGCCGTGGATGCGAAGCGGTATGCGCTGATTTCCCTCGGATTGTGCCGCGAAACATCTGCTCCGGTGACCCGTGCGCTGCAACATCTCGCGGGCGTTGCAGCCTTGATGGGCCCTGAAACGGCCACCGTAAGTCTGCGACTTCTCGGCTTCGTAGACAAGCAGCTCGGGGTGCTGAAAGAAAGCCGGGATCGTACCGAGCAGTTCACCTACGACCAAACGATGCAGCATCTCGCCTCCGCCGTCGACGAAGCCGGCCGCGCGGCCGAGCTGGCACTGGGTTCGCGCATGACGCACGATGAGGCGATGGCGCTTGCCGCGTCTCTCTAACCAGCGTTGACCGATCGCGCCGTCGATATCGTTCTCGATTCACCGGAGCGTATCGTCGTGTTCGTTGCGCCATCAGGCTACGGGACGATGGACGTCGTGTCGCGTGTCGCCGCAGCCGATTCGGCAACATGCATCAGGATCGACTTCGTGGACGCTTGCTCGGCGGACGATGTCTTGCAACGTATTCTCTCGTGCGTCATCCTGGAACGCGATCGCGACGAGACGCTGACATCGGCGGTGCTTGCCCTGACCTCGCTCGAACGACTGATGAGCGAGAACCAAGAGGTCGTGCAAGACCTCGGACGTTGGATTGCGCTACTCTCGCGATCCGCGCGGACGTTCGTTCTCGCGCGACGGACACCGGTAGCGTTGCTCGAAGCGCTCGCTGATTATCCGGTGCTCCGGCTGGGCGTGGCCGAGCTGGCCGTGAACGTGAACCGCGAGCGAGAGCAGCTGACCGGCGTATCGGCGACTTGGGTGGATCGCTACGTCGCCGCCTTCGGCGGTTGGCCTCGGGCGTGGGGACGGCTTCGGGAGGCCGCGCGCCGTCCGCGGCAGCGACTGAGCGCAAGCGACGTCCGGGAACTTGCCTTGCTCATCCACGCCGAAATCGACGCGCTCAGCAGCTCCGAACGTCGAGCCGCGGTGACCCTCGCCGTCTTCGGGAACGCGACCGGGGACGAAATCGCCGCTTTCGCAGCGCTGCCGTCTGCTGCCGAAGTCGCGCACGCGCTGGGAACGCTGGAGGGATTCGTGACGCACGATGACTCCGGGCTTTGGCGCATGCTGGAATTCCCGCGCCAAGTTTTTTTCGACATCCGCGCGCCGGCGGATTTGTCTCTTGCGACGAGTGTCATCCAGGACGTTGCCGAGATCGACCCCGTTCGCGCCCTCGTCATGGCGCTCGATCTGCGCGAAGTCGAATTGATATCGTCCCTACTCGCGAAGATGGAGCGTTCTTTGCGCGATGATGTCATCGTGCGCGCGGAAATGCGGGTTGGGATCGAGCGGTTCTTGATCGACGATCAGCTCTTCATCCACTGGTGGGAAGCCCCGCGAAGCCGCGAACGCGTCGCGGAAATGGTCGAAGATCTCAGAGCCGTGCGCTCGTTCACCTCGCCCGACGTGCGGTGGCGCCGGAACCTGGCTATCGCACTAGCCGATCTGGAATCGCTCCATCTGTCGCCGGCGCTGACGAGGCTCGAATCCTTTCTATCCCTGGGAAAAATCGGCGAAACGCTTCGCGCGCTCGCCTACGCTCGGCTCGCGTTCGGGTTCGCGTGGATCGGCGACGCTGAGAACTTCGAGCGACTGGCACCCGCGCTTGACGCGTCCTATTTCGATGCGCGGCTCGCGCGACTGCGCTATGAGTACGTTCGCTGCCTGGGCGACGCGGCGGCTCGACGCTCCGCGCTGAGCGAGATGTCCCGTCTGGCGGCGGGCGACCCGCGTCGCGAACGCGACGCGGCGGTCACGACGGCGCTCGACGCTTTCTTCGGCGTCAATCAATCGCGATTCGACCTCGCCCTTGGCCGCTTGCACGCACTGGGGCCAAAGGACGCCGCGCTCACGGCGGCCTTGTCCTACCTCGAGGGTGGGACGGCTCCGCTCGCGCTGCCGGGAAAACGGGACGCGCAACTCATCGCGTTCGTCGCACTGGTGCGAGCCTCGCGCGAATCGGCGATCGGAGAGCGTCGATTGCTGTTGCGGGCGGCGATGATGAATGCCGACCACGCGGCGGAAGTCGAATTACGAATCGCGGTCAGACTCGCCTACGTCTATTCGTTTCCCGATGATGCGGCGGCTTTCGTTGCCGATGCGGAGCAGCTCGCGCGATTGGCCGCGTCGAGCGGCTTGCAAAGCGCCGTCGCCTTTGCGCGGCGCGGTGAGCTCGATGGGCCTCTCCTTGGGCTTGCGCGGCGGTTCGTCACCGATCGACAAGGGCAGATCGGCTTCCGGCTTGGGATACTCGACGGAACCGTACACAGTTCGGACAATATGCCGATCGCAATCGGCGAACGGCTCTTCGAATTGATCGCGTTTCTCGGCCTACATCCGGAAGGGTGGGCCGACCGCGATGCAATCGCCGAGGCGATCTGGCCGAGCCACAGCCAACAATCGGGGATCGGGGCCCTCAAGACGGCCGTGCACCGCGCGCGAGCCGCACTCGGCGACCCGCGGGCTATCGTGCAAAAAGGAAGCGGCTATCAGCTCTCGCCAGCCATCGTGTCCGACGTTACGTTGCTCGAGTCGTTCCTGGCGCTGCCGGCCGAGACGGTCGCCCGCCTCGGCGGTCTCGAGGCATCCTATGCGACGTTCGTATCGGGCGTCGAGCGCGTCCGGGACGTGGCAAGCCGCTGGCCTTGGTTCGATCGCTACGCGCCGCGCGTCGACGGTATACTGCGCGGTCTCGCCTCCGCGATGGCACGCATGGCTCTGCTCGAATCGAAGATCGAACTCGCGCATCGGATCGCGGCCGACCTGCGATCGCTGGACGACGCCGACGAGACGGCCTTCAAGATCGCCGTCGATGCGCATCGCGCTGCGGGCAACGCGATCGGTGAGACTCGCGAGATCGAGCGTTACTCCGCGCTCTTGCGTTCGTTCGGTGCCGACCCGGTCGCTGAAATCGCTCGGCTTTTCAAAAAAAGTTCCGAGGATCGCGCATTCTTTACGTAGCCGATCCCCCTCGAGAAGTAACCGCTATGTAACCGTCGCCCCCGTATGATGGGCCTACGTCACCGCACGGGGAGGCGGCGTTACGATTCATCGATTCTGAGGAAACGGAGAAATCATGACGACGATGCCCGGCGTCTTGTCATTCGGCCGACGTGCTCGCAAAAATGCTTCACTCACTGACGGCCGACCGGTCCATACGTTCCGCTCCACGGTGGTATCGCATGCGCATACTGCTTGTTAAGGATGCGCAATCGGCAGCCTCTCTTCGTACCATGCTCAACCGGGAGCGATTCGCCGTCCATCTCGAATCCGACTGGCAAGCCGGCCTAGACGCATTCCTAAGCGGGACCTTCGATGCCGTAATTCTCGACATCGCCCTGCAGAAACGCGACGGAATTCTCATCCTCCGCGCCGCGCGATCGGAGAATATCGATACCCCCGTGCTCATCGTCTCCGAGCGCGGTTCGGTCGAGGATCGGGTGCGGGCACTCGATGCCGGTGCGGACGATTACCTGACGGTGCCCTTTGCCGAGGCGGAGTTCGCCGCTCGACTTCGCGCGCTCTTGCGCCGTGGCCGCCGGCCCGTTCGCAAGCAACTCACGGCGGGGGAGCTGGTCGTGGATTATAGCGCGCGGAGGGTGACGGTCTCGGGGCAGCCGCTCGCGTTCGCTTCGACCGAGTTTCGAATCCTCGAATACCTCGCGATCAATGCGAACATCGCGATCTCACGCACGCAGATGCTCGAACGTGTCTGGGGCGATGGGTTCGACGGCGTACCCAACATCGTCGACGTGTACGTCAGCTCGATTCGACGGAAACTCCACCGTGCGGGAGCGCAGCGCTGCATCGAGACGGTTTGGGGGATCGGCTATCGGCTCGTCGCCTGAACTCTGAGCCAGTTCCTTCGACTACCCGTCCCCGGCTCGGATCTGAACGGCGCTAGTTGTCGCGTTCGGCGCGCATCCGTATCAGGCGCAGCTGCCAGAGGTGGATGAAGCGGGCGATCTCGTCGTGGAAGCGGTCGTCGGCGTCGATGAACTGGATGCCGTGAGCGAACTTCTTGCGCTTGAGGTTGAGGAACGCGATGACGACCTTGGCGCGGATGTTCATCGGTTCGAACTCCGGCGGCGGGACGAGGATGCGCTTCTTCCGATTGCCTAACGGCGATTTTTCCTCGATCTCTTTTTCGACTTGGACGGTGCGGATCAAGTCGTTGGGCAGCGTGAAACGGAAGTCGAGGATCGAGCCGTTGATGAAATCCTCGTCGCCCATGAGGCGCATCCCCCCGGCCGAGAGATCGTTGGCCGTCGCGGCACGCGTCCCGGCACGACCCTCGACGACGTAAAGCACGGGAAATTCCACGGAGGCTCGATAGGCCGTCCGCTTCTGGTCGCCGCCACTGCTGCTTCCACCGCTGCCGTTGCGCCGATCGGCATTGGTGGTCTTCTTTCCAAACGAAAACACGGGGATGGCGGCTTCCCTGCGCATGCCTCCTTTCCCCGGTGCTCGGTCGGGTGCGACCGGCACGCTCACCATAGGAGTTGGGTGGTGCTCCGCGTAGCTCGCAGCATGTCCATATCGGTCGCGGCTACCGAACTGGGGGCGCGCCTCGTCGAAGCCCTCGGCGCCGACGTCGCGCTGACGCAACCCGAAGATCTGGCGGTCTATTCCTTCGACGCCTATAGCGAAGACCGGCTGCCGACGGCGGCGGTCGTGCCGCGCGACGCGCGCGAGGTCGGGATCGCCATGCGGATCGCGCGCGCGTGCGGCGAGCCGGTCGTGCCGCGCGGCGCGGGGACGGGACTGTGCGGCGGCGCGGTACCACGCAACGGAGGCCTCGTCGTCTCATTTGCCAGGATGAACCGGCTGCTCGAACTCGACGCCCGCAACAAGCGCGCGCGAGTTCAGCCCGGCCTCATCAACCTCGAACTGTCGAAGGCGATCGCGGCGCACGGCGTCTTCTACGCTCCCGATCCGGCTTCACAGAAAATTTCGACGATCGGCGGCAACGTCGGCACGAATGCCGGCGGCCCGCACTGCCTCTCGTACGGAACGACGACGAACCACATCCTCGGCATCGAGTACGTCGACGCTGAGGGCGAAGTCCATCGCACGTCGCTCGACGATGCCGGCTACGACCTCACCGGCGTCCTCGTGGGGAGTGAAGGCACCCTCGGGGTCGTGACCGAGATCGACGTACGCTTGATGACCTTGCCGGAAACGGTGCGCGTCGGACTCGCCGCGTTCGGCGACGTCGAATCGGCATCGGAAGCCGTCTCGGCGATCATCGGCGCCGGGATCGTTCCGACCGCGCTCGAGATCATGGACAAACTCATCGTGGACGCGGTCGAAGCGCATTATCACGCCGGCTTCCCGCTGGGCTCGGGCGCGGTGCTGCTCGTCGAAATCGCCGGCGCGGCCGACGATATGGACGCGAGCGAAGCCGTGTTGGCCCGGATCGCGCGCGAACACGGCGCGCTTTCGTGGCGCACGGCGCGCGACGCCGCCGAGCGCGACGCGCTGTGGGCCTCGCGCAAAGGCGCCGCCGGCGCGATCGGCCGCATCGCGCCCAACTATTACATCCAAGATGCGTGCGTGCCGCGCACGAAACTGCCGCAGGTGATGCACGAGATCGCCCGCATCGCGCGCGATCACCGGCTGCCGGTCGGGAACGTCTTCCACGCCGGCGACGGCAATCTGCATCCGCTCCTGATCTTCGATCGCCGCGTGCCGCGTGAAGTGCAAGCGGTCGTCGATGCGGGGACCGAGATCCTGCGCACGTGCATCGCAATGGGCGGAACGATCAGCGGCGAGCACGGTATCGGCTACGAGAAGCGCGAGTCGCTCTCGCTCGTCTTCAGCCCCGACGATCTCGCAGCGATGGGCCGCGTGCGAGATGTCTTCGATCCGGCGCGCAATTTCAATCCCGACAAGATCTTCCCGAGCGGAGCCGTCTGTGGCGAAGTGAAGCGGGCGCAGGTCGCGTGATCGCGCTGGGCTCGTTCGCGCTCGGCGATCGCACGCCGCGCAGCGTCGAAGAACCGGCCGACGCGGCATCGGTCGCGGCCGTACTGAAGGCCGCTACCGATGCGGGTGAGGCGGCGGTGATCGTCGGCGGCGCGACGCTGCAAGGGATCGGCAACGCGCCGGCGCGCTACGATCGCGCGATCGTCATGCGCCGGCTCGATCGGATCGCGACGTACGATCCGCGCGATCTGACGATCGGGATCGAAGCCGGGATGACGATCGCCGCCGTCAACGCGCGGCTTGAAGAAGCCGGTCAGTTCATCCCCTTCGATGTGCCGCGCCCGCACGAGGCGACCGTCGGCGGCACGCTCGCGGCCGGCTGGGCCGGACCGCGCCGTGCCGCGTACGGCGCGCTGCGCGATCTCGTCATCGGCTCGACGGTCGCGCTCGCCGACGGCACGCTCGCGAGTGCCGGCGGGATGGTCGTGAAGAACGTCACGGGCTACGACATGAGCAAACTCTACGTCGGCTCGCTCGGCACGCTGGGCGCGATCGTGCGGGCAAATTTCAAGACCTTGCCGCGCCCCGCGGTGCGCCGGCTCGCGGTCGCGCCGATCCCGCCCGACCTCGAAGGACGCGCGGTTGCGGCGCTCGCTTCGGTCACCGTCGAACCGGCCGCTGCCCTCGTCATGCGCGGGTTTATTGGGAATACGCCGCGCGTGCACGATGAAGACATCCGGCTGATCGTCCTCTTTGAAGGTTCCGCGGCAACCGTCGATCGCGCGACGCGCGAACTGCGTTCGCAGCTGGGTGCGGCGGGGGTCGCGCAGACGCGGCTTTACGACGCGGCGGAAGCGGAGCGCCGGTTTCAAGTAACGCTCGACGCCACGATCGAGCCGCTCGCGGATCGGAGTATCACCTATCGCGCGCGCGGGATTCCGAGCGCGGCGTGGGCGCGGATGGATACGGCGTACGCGCACGCCGAACGGCTCGGGCTCGTCGCCGATGCGATCGCGGATTTACGCACCGGCGATGTCTACCTGCGCGTGGCGGGCGCGACGCGCGATGCCTTCGAACCGCGTGTCGCGGAAGCCGATGCGTCGCTGCGGCGCGTGCTCTCGCGCGCAACGCTCCTGGCCGGAGAGCCGTCGCTGCGCGCGCAGCTCGACGCGTGGGGACCGCCGCCGGAGACGATCGGCACGATGCGTGCGCTCAAGGCACGCTTCGATCCCGCGGGCACGCTCGCGCCAGGACGCTATGTCGGCGGCATCTGAACGTTCGCTCCGGCGCGACGTCGGTCGCGTGGTTGCGACCGTGCTGCGTACGCCGACGCGCTTGCGGCGGCTCCTCGCCCTCGGACCTCGCGGCCTCGTGTCGATGAGCCGGTTTCTCACGAGCATCGTGCCGATGGCCTCGCGCGAGCTGGCCGCGATCCGCGTGCGCGCCGAAGCGATCCCGGACGTCGGATTGCGCGCTGAAGCGCTGGCATCGATCGACGGCAAAGCGTATCACGTGCAGGGCGGCAGCATCCTCGCGACCTTTTTGCGCGGCCCGGTTGCGAAGCAGTATGTCGCGATCATCGCGCCGCTCGAAACGATCTACGATTATCTCGACAACCTCTGCGACCGGCTGCCGGGCGTCCAGTCCCGCGCGTATCCGACCCTTCACGAATCGCTGCTCGACGCGCTCGACGACCGCCGCACGCCGACCGGCTACTACCGTGACGGCCCCGATCGCGACGACGGCGGCTACTTGCGCGCGCTGGTCGAGGACGTGCGGCGCGGCCTCGCGACGCTGCCGAACTACCACGCGGTGCGCGAGCGACTCGTCGAGATCGGCCGCTACTACGCCGACTTGCAAACGTTCAAACATCAGATCGCGGAGCGGCGCGAGTCGATCTGCGGCGAATGGTACGAGCGGCATCGCCAACAGTTCCCGGATCTGTACTGGTGGGAATTCGCCGCCGCCTGCGGCTCCTCGATGCCGGTCTTCGCGATGATCTATCTCGCGGCGCAACCGCACCTCGCCGAAGGCGAGATCGACCGCACGCTTGCCGCGTATTTCCCGAACGTCTCGGCCGTGCACATCTTGCTCGACTATTTCATCGACCAGCAAGAAGACCGCGAACACGCGGAACTCAACTTCGTCGCGTGCTACGCTTCGAGCGCTGAGGCGGTAGAACGCGTGCGGCGGCTCGTCGCCACGACCGCACTACGCGTGCGCGCGCTCGCTGACGGCGCGCGCCACGATTTCGTCCTGCGCGCGATGTGCCTCTTCTACCTCACCCACCCAAAAGTTTTCGAACAGCGGCTCGACGCAGAAAGCTCCGCGCTCCTCGCCGCACTGGGTTGAACCATACCGAGTGTCACCCTGACCGAGTGTCACCCTGACCGAGTGTCACCCTGAACGAGTGTCACCCTGAACGAGTGTCACCCTGACCGAGTCTCACCCTGACCGAGTGTCATCCGGAACCGCTACCGTGTCATCCTGAGCCTGTCGAAGGATGGGCCTGAGGAAATAACGCCGGCCCTGGCCACGATGGTGGCGTAGGTTGGCACCTAGATCTCGAGCCCATCCTTCGACAGGCTCAGGATGACATACAAACACGGCGGCGGTTCAGGATGACATCGCCGAGTCGACGGCGCTAGCTAACGCGTTTGCGCCAGGTTGCGAGATCGATTGCGGCGAGGGCAACGAACGCGACGTTGATCGTGATCGTGACGGCGGCGAAGAGATCTCTGAGTCGAGGGTCGGTCGCGATTGCGAAGCCGGCGGCGCTGCCGAAGAGGGCGATCAGCACGAAGCGCGTCGAGCGCGTGAGGATCGGGCGCTTCGCCGAGAGCAAGTACCCAAACGCGAAAAAGAACAAAAAGACCGACGCATTCACGACTGCCGACGACTCCATATCCGTTTTATCGGCAACGCGCGAACCGAGGCTTAGCCGCTTGGTCGGGCGAACCTTGAAACATGAAAGCCTTGCGGATCGGCGCGATCGGCTGCGCGTTTTTCCTCCTGCTGGGCGCGGCGCCGCCCTACGGTTCGATGACCGGCTTCCAGACGCAGAACGCGTCCACGGAGCGCGCGATCGAACGCGAGTTCATCGACACGGCGAGCGCCGAAGGCGTCCGCCAGAACGCGCTGATCTTGCAACGCCGTCCGCACTACGCGGGCAGCGGCGGCGATCGCGAACTCGCGTATGCGATGCGCGACGTGTTGGCGAGCTACGGTTTCCAGGCGACGGTCGAGTCGTTCACCGCGCGCGTCGACACGCCGCATCATCTCGGTCTCGAGATCGAACCCGGCGGGAAGCGGCCGGTCGCGCGGACGTCGCTGATCAGCGGTCCGAAAAACGTCCCCGACGGCATCACGCTGCGCGAGGTTCCGCTGGCGAGCGATCCGCCGACCGCCGATCGCGAAGTGAACACGCCCTTCAACAGCGGCTCCGGCGACGGCGATGTCTGGGCGCCGTTCGTGTATGTCAGCCGGGGTACCGACGGCGACTACGACACGCTCGCGCGCGCCGGCGTGAACGTGCGCGGTGCGATCGTCCTCGTGCGCTACGGCGCACAGTTCCGCGGTTTGCTGGCGGCCCGCGCGCAGGCGCGCGGCGCGGCCGGTGTGCTCTTCTATTCCGATCCGAAGGACGACGGCTTCGCGCGCGGGACGGTCGATCCGAACGGCCCGTTCCGGCCGATCACTGCGGTCCAGCGCGGCAGCGTCGGGGAAGGCATCCATATCCCGACGCTGCCGATCTCGGCGCAGAACGCGCAAACGCTGCTTGCATATTCGCACGGCGTGGCCGGCCCGTCGACTTGGGGCGGCGCGATGAACGGACCGTATGTGCTCGGCCGCAGCACCGCGCTCGTCCACCTCGTCGTGAAGATGGATCGCAAAAAGACGACGCTCTACAACACCCTCGCGCGGCTGCAAGGCAGCGACGACGCGCATCCGGTGATCCTCGGCGCGCATCGCGATGCGTGGGTGTTCGGCATCAGCGACAACGGCGACGGCGTGACCGTCCTGCTCGAAGTCGCGCGCGGCCTCGGCTTTCTTGCGGGAGCGAATTGGCATCCGCGCCGGACGATCGAGATTGCGCTGTGGGACGGCGAAGAAATCGGCGAAGTCGGCTCGACGCATTTCGTGCACACGCATGCCACCGAACTCAGCCGCGCGGTCGCGTATCTGAACGCCGATGAGAATGTGACGGGGCAATTCTTCGGCGCCGACGCCGCGGCGGCGATCGCACCGGCGATCGTCGCCGCAACGAAGAGCGTCCCCGATCCGGGCCACCTCGCGGCGACCGTCTTCGACCGCTGGGTCGGCCAGCCGCACGGCGTCGCCGTGAGCGTGCCCGGCGGCGGCAGCGACCACGAACCGTTTCTCTTCGAGGCCGGCGTTCCGGTGACGGGCGGGATCGGCTTCGACGGTCCGCTCGGCGTCTATCACTCGAGTTACGACACGCTTGCGTACGCCGAGAATATCGCCGACCCCGATCTCACGCTGCACCGCGCCGCGGCGCAAATCTATGGGGTCCTGGCGATGCGGCTCGCCGACGCCGACGTGATCCCCTATCAGTTCTCCGGCTACACGGCGCTCTTACGTTCCGGTTACTTGCGGATCGCGACGCGGGTGGCGGCGTCGCAAATGAACGTCGATCTGACCACGTTCAAGAGCTCGATCGATCGCTTCGCCCGGGCGGCCGCCGGAATCGACCCGCTCATCGCCGCCGCACAGATCGATGTACCCGACAACGAACTCGTCGCGGTACACGCGCTCGACACGCTCGTGTACGGCGCCAACGGCTACGCAAGCGACGTGTTTCCGGATATCAACGCAGCGCTCGCCGCCGGGGATACGCCCGGCGTCGCGGCGGCGCTGGCGCGTGCCACGGGGGCGATTGCAACGGCGGCAAACGCCTTGGGCGGAAACGGCGTCTAAATCACCGTGCGAGTGATGGTGTTGGGAGGCAACGGATTCGTTGGGCGCCATCTGGTGCGTGCGCTCGAAGCCCGCGGCGATCGGGTTAGCGTAACGTCGCTGCGCAATCCGCAAGCCGCCGCAGCCGCCACCGCCGGCCACGATGCGGTCGTGAACCTCTCCGGTGCACCCGTATCCGAGCGCTGGACAGAAAAGCACAAAAAAGCGATCGCGGACTCGCGGATCGAGTTGCCGCGCGCGTATTTGGAAGTGCTCGCCAATGCCTACTCGCGGCCGGCAACCTACATCACCGCATCCGCGATCGGGTACTACGGCACCAGCCCCACGGCGACGTTCACCGAGAACTCACCGCCCGGGGATGACTTTCTCGCGCGTGTCTGCGTCGGCTGGGAAACCGAAGCGCGTCGCGCCGAAGCGCTCGGGATGCGCGTCGCGATGATCCGAACCGGGCTCGCGCTCGGCAGCGACGGCGGCGCACTCGCGAAGTTGCTGCCGATCTTCAAGCTCGGTCTCGGTGGTCCGATCGGCAGCGGCATGCAGTGGTATTCCTGGATTCACATCGACGACTTGGTCGGCATCTATCTGCTCGCGCTCGACGGAGCGAGCGGTCCGCTCAATGCGACCGCGCCCGCGCCCGTTACCAATCGCGCGTTCACGGATGCGCTCGGCGCTGCACTTCATCGCCCGGCGCTTTTCCCCGTGCCCGCATTCGCGATTAGCGCGATGCTCGGTGAAGGCGCGATCGTCGTGGTCGAAGGACAACGCGTGCTGCCGGAAGCAACGCACGAACGTGGCTACAGGTTCGTCTATCCGACGCTCGCCGGGGCGCTCGCCGCGCTGGTTTCGTAACCTCGCGCTCGCAGCGTTCGTCCTCGGCGCGTGCGCCGGCGCTTCGGCGCCCGTGCACGCGACGGCCGCCATCCGATTCGTTGTTACGATGCCGCCCGGCGTGCACACTGGTGCGGTCACCGGCCGCGTGTACGTCGCCATCTCGCGTCACGCCGACCCCGAACCCCGCGAAGAAGCCGGCGATCTCGCGACCAGCGTTCCGTTCTTCGGCAAAGACGTCGCGTCGTTGACCGCCGGCACGCCGGTCGTCATCGACGCGGCGACGCCCGGGTATCCGACCGCAACGCTGGGCGACGTTCCGCCGGGGCAGTACTGCGTGCAGGCGATCGTGAGCGTCTATACGCGCTTTCCGCGCGCCGACGGCCGCACGATCTGGGCGCACAACGATCAGTGGGAAGGCCAAGAATTCGGACGCTCCCCGGGCAATCTCGTAAGCCCCGTCAAGTGTCTGCGCGTCGACCCGACCGCCGATCAGACGATCGCGCTCGCGACGAGCCGCGTGCTGCCGCCGATCGTCGTGCCGCCCGATACCGCCTGGGTGAAACACATCAAGATCCGTAGCGCACTGCTCTCGAAATTCTGGGGCGTGCCGATCTATCTCGGCGCGGTCGTTCTCCTACCCAAAGACTACGCGACCGAACGCCGTTCGTACGCGGCCGTTTACGAACAGAACCACTTCTCGCTGCGCCCGCCGTTCGGCTTCACCGAATCGCCGCGCCCGGCGACGGCAGCGCAGATCGCGCGCGCAGCCAACGTCAACCGCGAGACGCCCGACGTTTTCTCGAAGGAATGGATGGACGGCACGATCCCGCCGCTCGTCGCCGTGACGTTCCAACATCCGACGCCGTATTACGACGACTCGTATGCCGTCGATTCGCCGAACAACGGTCCCTACGGCACGGCGATCATGACCGAATTGATCCCCTATCTCGAAGCGCATTTCCGGCTCGTCCCCGACGGCAAGCACCGCTTTTTGATCGGCGGCTCCACGGGCGGTTGGGAAGCGCTCGCACTTCAGATTTACCATCCCGACGATTTCAACGGGACCTGGGGCCTCTATCCCGATCCGGTCGACTTCCACCGCTTTCAACTCGGCGATCTCTACGACGATCAAACCGCGTTCACGCACCCGTTTGCGGAGTGGAACACGCCGGAGATTCCGGCACAACGTCAAGCCGACGGTTTACCGGTGGAAACGATGCGCGGCGAAAGCCGGCTCGAGTACGTGCGCGGCACGCACGGACGTTCGGGCGAACAATTCAACGCTTGGGATGCGGCGTGGGGTCCGGTCGGCGCGGACGGCTATCCGGTGGAGCTCTGGGACAAGCACACCGGACGCATCGACCACGGCGCGGTACGCTGGTCGCACGATCACGGCTACGACCTGACCGCGTATCTCGAAGCACATTACGCCGAACTCGCGCCGAAGCTCGACGGCAAGATCCACGTCGACGTCGGCGACGCGGACGATTATTATCTGAATCTTGCCGTGTACCGGATGCAGGCGTATCTCGACTCGGCGCAGCCGTCGATCCACGCGGTCTTCAACTACGGCCGCCCGCTCAAGCCGCACGGGTATCAGGCGAAGACGAACGCCGCATACCTGCGCGACATGGCGGATCGCGTTCGTTAGCGCGCGCCGGAACACGATGCGCCTGCGCACGCCGCGCCTGGTGCTCAACCCGCTCGCCGTATCGGACGCCGTCCTGATCGGCGAGGCGTTGCGCGATCCGGCGCTCTACCGTTACCTTCCGCAACCGATCCCGGCCGATGAGGCCGAAGTGCGCGCGCTCGTCGCGCGCTGGTCGGGCGGCTCGCGCGATCCCGATCTGATGTGGGTGAATTGGATCGGCGTCGAAACGGCGACGCTCGCGCGCGTCGGGCTCTTTCAAGTCACGATCGAGCCCGCGGAGCGAACGGCGCGGATCGGTTACATCATCTTCACCGCGATGCAGCACCGCGGCTTCGGCCGCGAAGGCGTCGGCGCGCTGGTCGACGACCTCGCAGCAGGCGGCAACGTCGACGTGATCCTCGCCGAGATCAGCGAAGCGAACCGTGCCTCGCGCGCGCTCATCGAATCGCTCGGCTTCGAGGAACGGGAAGTCCGCCCCGGCGCCGGCCGCGACGGCGACCGCCTCTGCGCCGACATCGTCTACGCAAAAGACGTCAGCTCGCTACAATCCTGAGCGCCACCGTGTCATCCTGAGCGCCACCGTGTCATCCTGAGGCTCTCGAAGGATGGGCATGGCAGCGAGGCTTCTCAGCGTTATCTCACGCCCATCCTTCGAGAGCCTCAGGATGACATCCGAGAGCCTCAGGATGACATCCGAGAGCCTCAGGATGACATCGGGGCTAGGCAGCCCCGATGGGCGTGGCAGCGCCATGATGCTCCAAAAACTTCTCCGCTTCGAGCGCCGCCTTGCATCCCGAACCCGCCGCCGTGATCGCCTGTTTGTAGCGGACGTCGAAGACGTCGCCACCGACGAAGACGCCGGGGATCTTGGTTGAGACGCCGTCGCTCGTGATGAGGTAGCCGTTCTCGTCCATGTCGAGCTGGCCGCGGAAAATGTTCGTGTTTGGATCGTGGCCGATCGCGATGAAGAGCGCATCGGCCGCGAACTCCGAGCGTTCGCCGGTGACGATGTTGTGGAGTTTGAGTTTCTCCATCACCGGATCGCCGATCACTTCCTCGACGACGCTATTCCAGATCACGTTGATCTTCGGATGTGCGAGCGCGCGGTCGGCCATGATGGCGCTGGCGCGGAAACTATCGCGGCGGTGGATGAGCGTCACGCTGGAGCCGAAACGGGTCAGGAAGATCGCCTCTTCCATCGCGGAATCGCCGCCCCCGACGACGACGATCTTCTTCTCGCGAAAGAACGCACCATCGCAGGTCGCGCACGTCGAGACACCGCGTCCACGCAGATGAGATTCGCCGGGTACGTTGAGCCAGCGCGCGCTCGCGCCGGTCGCGACGATCACGGAATCCGCGAGGTAGATATCGTCGCCCGCTTCGAGCCGGAACGGATGGCCGGTGAAATCGACCGCGGTGACGTCGACGTTGTGAATCACCGTTCCGAAGCGTTCTGCCTGGGCGCGGAAATTTTCCATCAACTCCGGTCCCATGATGCCCTCGGGGAAGCCGGGGAAGTTCTCGACCTCGGTCGTGAGCATGAGCTGGCCGCCGTACTGGTAGCCGGCGAAGACGATCGGCGCCAGGTTCGCTCGGGCGGCGTAGATGGCGGCGGTCAGCCCGGCGGGGCCGGAGCCGATGATGGCGACTTTGGTGTGCGGAACGGACATTGCCCCCCCTTCAACACCCGCAAGCGGGTTCCGGGATGCCGCACACCCAAGGGACCGCCATGCCGCGTTGGGTCCAGGTCGCCGTACTCGTCGTTCTCGGGCTGAGCATCCGGATGATCTTCGTCCCCTACCCGGGGCACGTCGTCGACATGAACGCCTCCGCCGACTGGTCGCTCAAGGCCGCCGCGGCGCCGTGGAATCAAGTCTACGAGGCGACCGACGCCAACTATCCGCCGGCCTCGATGATCTTCTTCGAGGCGATCGGCCGCATCTATCACGCCTGGGCACCCGAAGGCGACAACGACTTCCACCTGCTCAAAGATCTCGTGAAGTTGCCGAACGTGCTCTTCGATCTGATCGGGATCGTGGTCGTGTACGCGCTCGCGCGGCGCTTCGCCCCGCACCTGCCCGCGCTCGGTGCGGCAGCCCTCTTCGCGTTCAATCCGGCGATCATCTACGATTCGGCGATGTGGGGGCAAAACGACACGATCACGACGGTCTCCGCGCTCGCGGCGCTGATGTTCGTGGTCTGGGACCGGCGGGCGCTCGCGTGGATCTGCATCGCGTTCGCGGTACTCGCGAAGCCGCCGGTCGTCGTGCTCGTGCCGCTGATGGCGATCGAGCCATTCACGACGAGCGATCCGGCCGAGCGGCTGCGCCGCTTGCGCGGCACGGGGATCGGTATCGCCGTCGCGGCCGTGCTCGGCTATGCGCTCACGGCCTCGTTCTACACGCAGACCGCGCCGCTCGCCGTGATCGGCCGGCTCATCGACTGGTATCGGATCGGCTCCGCGCTGTATCCGTACACGTCGGCCAACGCCTTCAATGCCTGGACGTTTCTGCCGCAGTTCTTCCTGAGCGACCAGCTGACGTTTCTGTTTTTCACGCTCAAGGGCTGGGGCAACGCCGCCTTCATCGTCATCGCCTTACTTCTCTATTGGCACTATTTCCGCACGCGTACGCGCGAGTCGCTGATCGAAACGGCGTACTTGCTCATGCTCGGCTTCTTCCTCGTGCTCACCGAGATGCACGAGCGGTATCTGATCTACGCGCTCACGATCGTGCCGGCGCTGGCCGTGATCAACCGGCGGTATCTTTGGTCGACCCTCACGCTTTCGCTCACCGAGTGGCTCAATTTGGAATATTCGCTCAACTACATGTGGATCAAGAACGACAACCCGCCGGGACTCGACCCGTACTCGTTCTCGCCCGTGCTCGCGCGCTTGTGCGCGCTCACGAACATCGCGGTCTTCGGCGTCGGCGTGGTCACCGCGCGTCAGGTCGACACGCTGCCGCAAGCGACCGAGCCGGCGGCCGCTCCTCGGAACATCGAACGTCATGCTTGAAGACGAATTCGTCGACGTTCTGCGCAAAGCGCAGCGCGGCACGGGCCTCGATGCCGCAACGCTCGCGCACCGTACCGGCATCGCCAAAGCACGCATCGATGCCTGGGCCAAGGGCGACGGCGCGCCGAGCGACGACGAGGCGCGCGTGCTCGCCGTTCCGCTGCGTCTAGATCCGGGCAAGTTCGCCGACGCGGCCGCGGTGCGCTGGCATCCCGACGTCGCGATGCCAGCCGACGTCCGCCATCATCCGCACGATCCCCATCCCTCGAACGGCTACCTCTTCTTCCTCGACGACGGCAAAACGGCGGCGCTGATCGATCCGGCCGGTTTACCCTCCACCCTCATGCGCGCCGTCAACGAAGGCCCGTACACGCTGCGTTACATCCTCATCACGCACAAACACGCCGATCACTGCGACGCGACCGCCGACGTCGCGAAGGCCTACCCGAACGCACAGATCGTGATGCACAAGGCCGACTCCGCGGCGATCGGATCGCTCGCGAAGAACGCGCTCCCGATCAACGACGGCGACGAGCTCCCGTTCGGCGAGAACGCCGCGATCCGCATGCTGCACACGCCGGGCCATACCGACGGCAGCTCATGCTTCCTTTTCAAGTCGACGCTCTTCTCCGGCGATACGCTCTTCGCAGGCTCAGTCGGCGGCGCATACGGCGACGTCTCAACCTACGCCGACATCCTCGCGAGCATCCGTTTCAAACTCTTCGCCCTCGACGACGCCACCGTCGTCATGCCCGGGCACGGCCCCCCGACGACGATCGGCGAGGAAAAACACCACAACCCGTTTTTCTAAGCCTTCGCCAAGGCGATCAGCGTGTCGCGTGCATCGTCGGCATCACGGATCTCGTGATCGAACGGAATCCGTACCGCCACCGCTCCGGCATCCGTTTGGACGGTCAGATCCATACCGGCAGGATCAAAGCTCGTCAGGCGCGCGCTTGCGGCGTCGGTTCGGCCGGCGAGCGTGCGTGCGTAGCCGAGAACCGCGTCGGCGTGATCCTCGTTCATGTGGTCGCAGATCATGGTAATCGTCTGAATATCGAGCGGGCGTGCCATGCAAATCGGCTTGTGCGAGAGCCAAGCAAGTTCCCGTCATCAGCCCGCCGCGCCGCGATCAGGGTGCAAAAAAGGCGGGGCCGGCGCCGGTCCCGCCTTTAACGTTCGCGCTGAGACTACTTCGTGAGCGTGAGGACGGTGTCGATCACGTGGATCACGCCGTTATCGCTGACGATGTCGGCACCGATCACGTTCGAATCGTTGACCTTGACGCCGCCGTTGGCGTGAATGTGAAGGTTCTGCCCTTCGACGGTCTTCATGTCTTTGAGCTTGCGAACGTCCGGCGTGCGCACGTCACCTGCGACGACATGGTACGTGAGCAGTTGCTTCAGGCGCGGCACATCCGCGAGCAGCGACTCGACCGTTCCCTTGGGAAGCTTCGCGAACGCAGCGTCGTTCGGAGCGAAGACCGTGTACGGGCCCTTGCCGTTGAGCGTCTCGGTGAGGCCGGCGGCCTTGACCGCGGCGATGAGCGTCGTGAACGTGCCGGCGTTATCGGCGTTTTTCAGGATAGTAGACATAGTTCCTCAGTTCTGATTGTTGACCAAACACTAGGAGTGTCGACCATCTGCGGTCAGTTTCGTTCGAAGCAAGCGTTGCAAAACTATAGTTTCTCCAGCGCCGATTCGCCAGGCTTTTTGAGACGCTTCCGTAACACGGCGCGCACGAGAGCGGATCGCGCCGCCTCGGAACCGCGTCACCGATGACGGTGTCTGACGAGTACCATGAAGAGGGGCCGGGCATGAAGATTCTCGTCACCGGAGCGACGGGCTACATCGGCGGCCGGCTGGTTCCGCGCTTACTCGCGAAGGGCGCCGACGTACGCTGCATGGCGCGCGAACCGGCGCGGCTGGCGGGCCGCTTCGCCGGCGCGGAGATCGTGCAGGGCGATGTGTTCAAGCCTGACGACCTTCTGCGTGCGATGGAAGGCGTTACGGTTGCTTACTATCTCGTGCACTCGATGAGCGAGAGTAAAGGCGACTTCGCAGCAAGCGATCGCATCGCCGCGAGAACCTTTGGCGATGCCGCGCGCGAAGCAGGCGTCGCACGGATCATCTATCTCGGTGGCCTCGGCGACGATGCTGAGACGCTTTCGCATCATCTGCGCAGCCGGCACGAGGTCGGTGAAATCTTGCGCGAGAGCGGCGTCCCCGTCACGGAGTTTCGCGCCGCGGTGATCGTCGGTTCCGGCAGCGCGTCGTTCGAAATGCTGCGCTACCTCACCGAACGGCTGCCGGTGATGATCGCGCCGAAGTGGGTCGACACACGCTGTCAGCCGATCGCCGTCCGCGACGTGCTCGCCTATCTCGTCGCCGAACTCGACATCGAGCGCCACGGCGACGCCGTACGCGAGATCGGCGGAGCAGATGTACTGACCTATCGCGAGATGATGATGCGCTATGCGGAGATCCGTGGGCTCTGGCGGCGGCTCGTCGTCGTGCCGTTCTTCACCCCGCGGCTCTCGTCGGCATGGGTGCACCTCGTGACCCCGATTCCGGCGCGCATCGCGCGGCCGCTCATCGACGGATTGATGAACGAAGTCACCGTTCGCCACGATGAGGCCCGCAGCGAGTTTCCGGCCATTGCGCCGATGGGCTACACGCTCGCCGTGGAACGGGCGCTGAACCGCTACCTCACGACCGGCCTGGAAACGACTTGGTTCGATGCGGTCGATGTCCGCCGGCTCCCCGGCAACTTCGCCGGTCTCACCGAGGGGATGCTGATCGACCGCCGTCAGGAGCGGACGACCGCTCCGGCGCGCGATGTCGCGACCGTCTTCTCGATGCTCGGCGGTGAGCGCGGCTGGCTCTACGCGGACGCGCTCTGGGAATTGCGCGGCGTGTTGGATCGGCTCGTCGGCGGCTTTGGGATGCGGCGGGGTCGGCGCTCGGCGACGGATCTCCGCGTCGGCGATGCGGTCGATTTCTGGCGCGTCGAGGCCTGGGACCCCGCGGGGCTCTTGCGGTTACGCGCCGAGATGCGGCTGCCCGGCAATGCGTGGCTGCAGTTCGAGGCGATCCCGGAGCCCGGAGGCGGATCGCTGCTGCGCCAGACCGCATTCTTCGAGCCGCGCGGCATATTTGGGTATCTCTACTGGTACAGTCTGCTCCCGTTCCACGAATTCATTTTCGGAAACATGGCCAAGCGCATCGCCGCCGACGCCGCGCGCGCGGAGCACCTCGCCCCCGCCTGAGCCGGCTCATCGTCCCGACACGAACTACGTTACGACCGTACTCGTCGAGCTCTTTGCATTGCCGGCCGTCGCATCGATGTGAACCGTCGGATGGGCCTTTTGATTCGGCCCGTCCGGGATCACTTGAAATTCGATCACCTTCACGCCTGATGATGGGATCGTCGTCTGCACGGTGAACGGCGAACACACGCGGTCGGTGCAAAACGACGCGATCCACTGCTTCGGCAGCCCGCTCGCGTGCAGTGTGACGCTCTTCCCGGCGGGGCCGCTCAGCGCAACGCGATACTTGTAGGTGCTCGCGACCGAACCGGGGAGATCGGGACCGGTCCACGGTGCGATCGTCACGGCGGTTTGGGGGTGATCGCCGGCGAGGCCGAGAGCGAGAAGCGCTTCCTGCGATTGCTCGAGATACCACGTGTAACGCGGGTTGTCGCGCGGGACGCGCTCGGCAGCGGCTTGCGCAGCGAGGAACTCCGTACGCGCGCGCGCCGGATCATGGACTTGCAGCGCCGAGCGGCCCGAATACAAGTGCGCCCATGCAAGCGCGGCGGGCGCTTTGAGCGCGGCGAGCGGGATCGCCGCGTCGATGGCCGCAATCGTTGCGTCGTGATCGCCGGTCGCCGCTTCGGCCCGCGCGAGCGCGATCTCGGTGGAATACGACGGATAGTACGTGGCGATACGTTGATCGGCTTTTACGACGCCGGCTTGATCGCCGGTCTTCGAGAGCGCGTAGGCGAGACCCGAGAGCGCGTCGCGATCCTTGTCGTCGATCGCGAGCGCGGCGTCGTACGCGGTCACCGCGTCGGCGTATTGGCCGGCTTCAACGGCCTGATCGCCTTGCATCCGGGCCAGCAGCACCTTGTCGGCCGGGGTTTGCGCGGCGCCCTGCAGCGCGGCGATCGCCTTCGCGCGCAGCGCAGCCTCTTCGGCGTGGGTCTTGAGCAGATCGTGATCGCGCGCCGGATCGTCCATCGCGTCGTCGAGCTCGTCGTCGGCGCTCTCGATCGCTTTTTCCGCCGCGCGGACGTTGGTCAGCACGGTCGCCGGATCGCCGTCGAACGTGAATTGGCTCGCTGCGAGCATCGCATCGAGCTTCTGCTGTTCCGCGCTCGTAAGCGGCGCCGTCTCGCCATGCTGCGCTGCGACGATGTACGCATGCAGTTGCGGACGCGGCAAGATGTTGTCGGCATGGATCGCGCGCAGAGTACCATTCGGATCGATCACGATCGTGGTCGGATAATTCGTGATGCCGTAGTCGTGCGCGAACGCCGAGGCATTCGTCGTCGCGACCTCGGGATACGGCACGCCCTTGGCGGCGGAGAACGAGCGCACGACGGCCGCCGTCTCGGTCGTGTCGACGCCGAGGAACGCCACGCCCTTCGCGCGCATCGCATTCGCTTCGTCGATCAGATCCGGCGTCTCGAGCCGGCACGGCGGACACCACGAACCCCACACGTTGATCACGAGCGTCTTGCCGCGGTACGAGCCGAGCGTGACGGTCTTGCCGTCGATCGTGGTGAGCGTGAAGGGGGGGGCGGGGGTTCCGGGCTGTAGGGCGGCTGACGCGCCGGCGGTAGCGGCAGCGAGGAGCGCGATGGCAAACAGCGGCACGCGAAGCAAATATCTCATCATTATGTCCTGGGACGGTCGCGCCGCGCGGGAAGTTGCGCGGAGCGCCCCGCCGCTACGGCGCGGCAGCGCTCGCGAATCGTGCAGCTGCCTCACGCAGCATCGGCTCGCGCTCAGCAGGCAAGAGATAGCCGCGTCGAATGAGCTCGTCGACGGCGAGCGCGATGCGTGCAATGTAGTCGCCGGCCGAGTTGTAGCGCCGCGCCGCCAACTCGGCAGCCGTGAGCGCGTGCCAGCCGCCGAAATTGCCGCACGTGTCACTGAGCTTTGCCGTGACCACCGGTGGGATTGACGCCGGAATCGGTGCACCGAGCGGAACGACCGACTCCGGGAATCGGACGCCGCCTTCAGGCTCCCCGTCGCCATCGAGAAGCGGCGTACGCGGGGGTACGGGATGCGGTTTTAGCGCTTCAGGAAACGTATAATCGATGTCAACGGTGCCGGTCAGGTCGAAGAGCGTGGTCGGCGGCAGGTCGGGATCACCGGCGAAGCCGGGCGCGTGCAACCGATGCGCCAATTCCACGACCAGCGTGCGCAGATAGGGATCGTACGTCACCGGATTGAGCGGGACGGGCTTTCCGCCGTTGCAGCGGCCCGAATCGCGCGGGGTCGTAAAGGCGGCTGCAGCTTGCGCGGGCGATCGGATCTGAGCATGCGGCGCGGGCCAATCGTAGCGGCGCATCGACGGCGGCAGCGCATTGGTATCCGTCTCGCTCGCCGCGAGCCGGTAGAAATCAGTGTAATTGGCGATATCGATCAAGAACGGATCGCTCGGCGGTCGTTTCAGTATCGACCGCGCCGCCAGCACCGGCGCACCCGGCGCGAGGTACGGTACTTGCGGCACGCCCGCCGCCGCGCCGAGCTGATTGATCGCGAGCCAATGGCCCGTGCCGTCGACCGCGATCGCCCCGTCGAAGACGCCGTGGCCGCCGAGCGGATCGACGTTGAAGCCTTCGGCGATGAACGTGTTCACGAACCAGGCGCTCTGGCTGATCGCGCCGAGCAGCGCCACCCGGTAGTGCCCCGGGTCGAACGAATCCCCTCGCAGCCCAGCGCGATCGCCGCGCAGGACGCGCGCGAAGTCGCGCACGATGACCTCACCGATCCCCTGTGCCGTCGAAGGCACCCCGGCCGCGATCCCCGTCTGCCAGGCGACGCGCGCGTACGCGATGTGCCGCCGCTCCAGAAATCCGTTCCCCAGGCCGGCCGGGTAGGTCGCGGTCGCCGCGGCACCGCTGATCGTGAGGCCGTTGAGACTATCGAGGACGAGCGGCGTGCCGCGATTTTCGATCTCGACGAGCACCGTCGAATCGCCCGGAGCCGCGCTCGGCGCGATCAGCTCGAACGCCGAGGTATACGGGATCATGCCGTCGGCATCGGCCGGCAGGCCGGCAAGGCCCGCCACGGACTCGCCCGGCGCGACGACGCCCGAGACGGTCCCCCAAGTCCGCGTGTAGGCAACGCCGTCGAACGTGCCGACCGCCTGCGCTCCGGCCACCCTGAGCGCGGTGACGTGCGAGACGGGTGTGGGTGGGGCTTGCGCGGCGCCGCAGAGCAGTGCGGCGCACATCGTCACGCCGAGCGATCGTCGTCCGAACATCAGACCGCTTATTTGCGCTTGAGCAGCTCGTTGAGTTCGCGATCCATCGCGTCTTTGTTCACGAGGCGCAGGTGGCGCTTCTTCTTCGGCAGGGCGATTTTCGGCATGGCAAAACGCGGCGCCGGCCCGGCGGCGACGCCGCCGCGCAGCGCGCGGGCGACGATCAGCCCGACGATCACGGCGACGAGGACGAAGGGGAGCAGCCGGACGACGATCATCAGACTCGAAGCTTATAGCCTGAGGCGGTCATACGCAAGGCCACCGCGAGGGCGGCGGCCGCAAGGGTGCCCACGATCGCGAGGGAGAGCCCGAGCGGGGCGTCGCCGTGGCCGGCGTACGAATACCGGAAGGCGTCGATCATGTGAAACATCGGGTTGAATTCCGCGATCCGTCGCAAGAGCGGCGGCAAGAACGCGTTCGAGGTGAAGGTGCCCCCGACGAAGACGAGCGGGGTGATCACGAACGTCGTGAGCGTCGCGATATGGTCGAACTTCTCCGCCAGCAAGCCGAAGATGATCCCGAGCGCCGAGAACAGCACGGCGACCAGAAAGACGACGAGCAGATACAGGCCCCAATTCTGCGGCAGCGTGTGCACGAAGACGAAGCCGAGGATCGTGATCAAGAGCGCGATGAAGAGCGCGCGCAAGAGTCCCGAAACGATGTAGCCCGCGACCATCTCGACCGCCGAGAGCGGCGCGATGAGCAGCTCCTGGATCGAGTTCATGAAGCGGCCCTGGAAGAGCGAACTCGAGCTCTCGCTGTAGGTCTGGTCGATCACCTGCAGCATGATGAGACCGGGGATCAGGAACGTCGCGTAACTGACGCCGTCGATCGTCTTGATCTGGCTGCCCAAGCCGACGCCGAACACGAAGATGTAGAGCAGCGTCGTGATGACCGGCGGCCAGACGACTTGGTTGATGATCGAAAACGAGCGCACGATCTCGCGTTTGACCAGGGTCTGCAGGCCGATCCAATTCATCGGCGCGTCAGCTCCAGGAACACGTCTTGCAAGCTGCGATTGCCGATCAGCGTGCTCGTGCGCTCGAGAGCGACGACCTTCCCCGCTTCGATGATCCCGATCCGGTCGCACAGCTCTTCCGCTTCTTCGAGATAATGCGTCGTGAGCACGATCGTCGTGCCGGCCGCTTTGAGTTCTTTGAGGAACGTCCAGAGCTCGATCCGCAGTTCGACGTCGACGCCTGCCGTCGGTTCATCCAATATCAAGAGCCGCGGTTCGTGCATCAGCGCGCGTGCGAGCGTGAGGCGGCGCTTCATCCCACCCGAGAGCCGGGTGAACGGCTGACGCGCTTTGCTGCTCAGATCGAATCGTTCGAGCAGATCGTCGGCGCGGCGGCGCACCGCGGGGCCGCGCAGCCCATAATATCCGGCCTGATAGATCAACACGTCGCGGATGTTCAGATAACGATCGAAATTGTATTCCTGCGGCGCAAGACCCACGGTCGTGCGCGCGGCGCGCCAGTCGCGTTCGACGTCGTGACCGAAGAGCGAAATCGAGCCGGACGTGATCTTCGCGAGGCCGACGATCGCGTTGATCGTCGTCGTCTTGCCCGCGCCGTTCGGTCCGAGCAAACCGAAAAACTCACCGGGTTCGACCGAGAACGAAATGCCGTCGACGGCGACGAACTCGCTCCGGCTCCGCGCATCGACGTACCGTTTCACGAGCCGGTCGATGCGGATCGCGGCATCGCTCACGGGATCACGTTGCCGAGCTGCTTGTAGCGGTGGCGGCGCAGCACGGCGATGCGTTCGCCCTTGTGCGGGTGGTCGCTCTTCTCGAGCTCGCGTTCGACGCGCGCGATATCGAAGTCGACCCGGCGCGATTTCACTTCCCAGCCGCCCGGACGCTGGGTGAAAATCACGTAGTGGACGCGCGGATCGCCGTCCTTCGGCAACCCCGCCGAGGCGACGTTGACGAGCGTCTTGCCGCGCCAGACGCGCACGTACGGGACGTGCAAATGGCCGAAAGCGAATGCGGCGCCGTCGACGTCGCCGAAGAGGCGTTCGAGTTGGTCGTCGGCCGCATCGGGCCACACGTGCTCGTCGTCGTTCTTCGGGTTCGCGTGCGTGACGACGAGTTCCGAGCCCGGATCGCCGAACCGCAAGACGAACGGCAACTGCCCGAGGTAGGCGCGCCACTCCGGGCCGATCGCTTCGCGATACCATGCGATCTCGCCGTCGGCGTCGAGCGGCTCGAGCGCGATCGCGCGATCGGTGTTACCGCGCACGGCGAAGGCGCCGATCTGATGCAGACGCTTGAGGACTTTCTTCGGCTTGGGGCCGTCCATGCACAGGTCGCCCGCCGCAACGACGGCATCGGCACCGCCCTGCGCGGCGAGGTCAGCCAGGCATGCGTCGAGGCCACGGATGTTTCCGTGGATATCGCTCAAGACCGCGATGCGCATCTTAGGTACGTTTGACGGCAAGAACGAGCGAAAACACGCCCGCGCCGGCCTTCCCGAACTCCCACAGGTCGATCGCTTCGACCGCGATTTTCGCCTTGCGCATGATGGCAAGACTTTCCCGGAAACGCAGGTTCGCAAGCACGCGCTTCTCACCGAGCGGCAGCACGCCGGCCGCGTATTCTTCCCCGCGCGGCAACTCCACGACCGTCATGCCGCTCAAGCCGGCGAGATCGACCTTTTCGGGCGCGGCGATCACCGTCGCAGCACCAACGACCGCGAACACGTTGCGCAAGTGCAGCACATCGGCGGCGATCGGCAATTCGACGACCGTCTTTCCGGTCCGCGACGCGAACGCTTCGAGCTGCCGGCGGCCGAACGCGTTGGAACGCTGGCGCTGGCCCTGCGGGCCGCGCGCGACGCCGACGTACACGGTGTTGCCGGCGACGATCACGTCGCTCCCGTCCAGCAACCCGGGCGCCTCGATGCGCCCGATGACGGGGATCCCGAGCGTGCCGAGCGCGGCTTCGACCACGGCCGCTTCGTGGCGGCGCTCGACGTGTGCGGGGCGCGCCAGAAGTGCGCCGTCGGCGAAGAGCACGGCGCAATCGGCGAGCAGGCACGCCGTCGGCGTCGTGCGCTCGTCGGCGAGCTCCGTCACCGCGACGCCGCGATCGCGCAGCGTGCGCAACAGGATCGCGTGCTGCGCGAGCGCACGATCGGCGATCGGCGAGGGTTCGCCAGGGAGCGGCACGAGCCGGTCCACGGCTGTGCCGGGGCGTAGCACGACGGCGCCGGCGAGCGCGCCGGCGTCATGCGAAACATAGGGGGCGGCGATGGGCTTCACGGCTTCGGTCGTCACGGTGCTAGAGCTGCGTTCTCCGTCGGAGGGGCGAGTCCGGCCACGGCGACATACGGTGCGAGTTGCGGGCGGGTGCCGAAAAAGTCGCTCATATCGCTGGCCAACAGATCCCCCAGCGAGAGCGGGTGCAGGCCCAGCAATTCTTCCGACGTTTTGAGCACGCTCACGCTCGAGAGATGGCGGACGCCGCGGTAGCCGGGCTGCACCCACGGCGAGACGACCACCGCGTAGGTCCGATACTCATCGAGATGATCGCGGCCGCCGAGCGCGTCGACCGGCGTGATGAAGACGGCCGTCGTGCGCCAGGCCGACGTCCGCGAGAGCGCCGCGACGATCGTTCCGATCGCGGCGTCGGCATCCGGCTGCGAGCCGCTGAGCACCACTTGCGCGTAGCGCGGCGCGCGGTTCTTCCGCGCGAGCGCACCGTAATCGCGCACGAACTCGGCGGCGCGGCGCTCGTCGCGAATGCGCGGGTTCCAGGCCGGGAAATGTTCGTCGACATGATCGCGCAGGACCGCCGGCGCGGGGACGTTCTCATCGAACCGGCCGCCCAGACTCTGCGTCGGCGCAAGCAGATCGTCGGGCGAGACGTACGCCGGATCGTCGGCGCGCGGATCGGAGGCCGAGCCGTCGTCGTAGCCCGCCACGCAAACGAGATCGCCGTAGTCCCGGAACGAGAGCCGGTGGCGCGCGAGTTCGTCGAAGATCGAACCCGAGCGCGAAGCGTCCTCCGGGTTCTCGTCGGCACCGAAGAGCGTGCGCTGCAGCGCTTTGTTGAGCACGGCGCGCTCGGTGTACGCGGTCGCTTCACCGGAGTCGAGAAATTGACGTCCCGCATCGGCTTCTTCCGCGTCGGCGTAAAAATTGAGCGCCAGCGCGTAGCGCTGCGCGAGCGCATGCAAATTCGGCGTCGCGGCCGCACCGGCGGCGAATTCCGGATCGGCCCACTCGCTGCGCAGATCGCCGAAGATCGCATCGAACGTCGCGCCCGGCGCTTCGATCACGACGACGTTGCGGACCGTGCGCGGCAGCGCCGGCGCGCGCGTGCCGGCCAGCGCGCGCGCGTTCTTCAGCGTCGTGAGCGTCGCATCGCCCAGGCGCGTGGCCGTCAGATCGATCTTCTCGAGCGTCGACCAGGTCGCCGACGCACCCGCGGCGTTCGCATCGTCACCGCTGAAGCCCGCGTCGTGACCGAAGCCTTTCATGTTCACGACATAGAGAGCCGCGTCGTCGGGTGAGAGCGCAAGCGCGGTCGGAAACCAGCCGGTCGGGATCAAGCCCTTGCGATGCAAGTGCGCGGGGTCGCGCGCATCGATGACCGCGACCGCGTCGAGCCCGGCGAGCGCGACGTAGAGTGTCGAGCCGTCGTGACTGAGCGCGAGTGCCGTCGGCTGCGTGCCGTACGGGCCGCGATCGAACAGACGCAGTTCTGTCCCGCCGACGACGCGCGGCGTCCCCGCCAGCGCAACGGTCGCGATCCGGTCGACCCCGGTCATCGCGACGTACGCGTAGGCACCGTCGGGTGTAACCGTGACGGCCGACGGATGCGCGCCGCCCCAGGCGTGGATGCCGTCCGGCGGATTGTCCATCACGACAGCCTGCGCGGCAGCCGGTTCGAGCGGCACCGGCGCGATGTTTCCGGACGGGTCGAGATCGAGCAGCGAGAGCGACGAGGCGCGCGCGCGATCGGCGGGCGGATACCCGAACACCGGCGTCATCGCTTGCGCGGTAAACCCGTAGCGCATCAAGCCTTCGTTGGTGATGAGGAGCCGTCCGCCGGCGAGCGCGGCGCCGTAGGGGAAGAACCCCACCGGCTGCGGCGTGCCGATGACGCTGCGCGCGAGCACGTCGATCGTCGCGACGCTGTCGCCGCCCTGATCGACCACGTAGGCACGGCGGCCGTCGCGTGAGACGGCGATCGTCGCCGGCGAACTGTGCCCGTCGTTTGCGAAGAGCGGATCGAGCGGACCGCCGATCGCGACGACATGTTTGCGTTCGGGAACCAGCGAGCCGTTCGCGGCGAGCGAAAAAACGTAGACCGCGTTGCTGCCGCCGCCGGCCGCGAGCACGAGCGTGCGCGCGGGGTTGGCCGGATCCGCGAACGCCGCAACGCCCGCGAAATAGGTCGCGCTCGGTTCGCTGAAGCGGCTGACCACGCGCATCGTCGCCGTCTCGACGACCGTGAGCGAATAGCCGCCGGTGATATCGGGATCGATCATGCTCCGCACGCCCGCATCGCGCTCGTCGTCGTTGCTGACGACCGCATAGCGACCATCGGGCGTGAGCGCCGCTCCCAGCGCGTTCATCCCCGTCACCACGCTCGTGCCGCTCGGCGTGACGAACCGGCCCGACGGTAAGACCGCATCAAAGGTGCTGCCACGCAGATGCTCCGTCGGTAGCGACCCCGCGGGCGCACCGTAACGCACTTCGATCGGGTGCAGCGGCGCGGCGGCAGCGGGCGCGACGCAGACGATCGCGAGCGCGGCGATGAGGGTGAACCGGGCCAGGATCAAACGGAAACTCCTCCGAGCGCGCGCGCGAGCCGTTCGATTCCGGTCCGCATCGTCGGTTCGTCCAAATCGCCGAACGAGAGGCGCAGCGCGGCGGGACCCGTGCGCGTGGGATAATACGGCTCCGAGGGCATCACCAGCACCCCTTCGCGCGCACACGCATCGAATGCCGCTTGTGTTGAGATGCGAGCGGGAAGCGGCAACCAAACGTTTGTCCCCGCCTGGGGCGGGCGGACGTCCGCCCACGGGAGTGCGGTGCACAACTGATCGATGAACGCATCGCGCCGCCGGTGATAGAGCGCGCGCGCCGCTTTGAGATGGCGCGGGTAATCCGGTGATTCGAGGAAGCGCCACAGCGCGCGCTGGGTGAGCGTCGAGGTGAACGAATCGGTGCGCACTTTCGCCGCTTCGATCGACGCGCGCATCGAGCCGCGCACGAACAGATATCCGATCCGCAGCGCCGGGAAGATCGACTTCGAGAGCGACTCCATCACCACGACACGACCGTCGTCGTCGTAGGCGGCAAGCGGCGGCGGCGCGGGGCCTTCGTAGGTGAACACCCAGCCGGTCTGGTCTTCGAGGATCAGGACGTCGTAGCGCCGAGCGAGCGCGACGATTGCTTTCGCACGCCGCGCCGGCAGCACGGCGCCGGTTGGGTTGACCGCGATCGGCGCGACGTAGAACAGCCGCGGACGGTACTCGGCGAAGACGCGCTCGACGTCGTCGACGCGCACCCCCTCGGCGTCGCTGCGCACCTCGACGTAGCGCGCACCGCGCGCGTCGAAGACGCCGAGCGTCCCCGGGTAGGTCGGTGCCTCGGCGGCGACGACCGCGTTTTCGGTGAGCACCACCGAGGCGATCAGATCGGCGGCCTGCTGCGCACCGGAGCTGATGATGATCTCGTCGCCGCTTGCGCGCGCACCGCGCGCTCGGAGTCCGCGCGCGAGCGTCTCGCAAAGCGCGGGGTCGCCGGTGTTCGCGCGATACTGCATCGCGGCCGCGTCGTCTTCGGCGAACGTGCGCGCCATCGCGCGCCCGAAGTCGGTCAGCGGAAACGTCTCGGGCGCGGGGTGTCCGGTCGCAAGCGAAATCGCACCCGGCGCGCGCGCCCGAGCGAGCTGATCGAAGACGCCTTCCATCCGTTCGGCGCGCGCGACGCGGCCCAAATCCGGCTCCCACTTTTGCGCGAACGGCTGGTCTTCGGAACGCGGCGCCGCGACGAACGTGCCGCGGCCTGCGCGCGCGACGACGCGGCCGCGCGCCGAGAGCACGTCGTAGGCCGCGTTCACCGTGATCGAAGCGACGTCGAGATCGCGCGCGAGCGTACGAATCGCGGGGAGCCGCGTGTTCGGAGTGAGCTCGCCGCGTTCGATCGCGCCGGCGAACCCGTCGGCGATCTGCACGTAGAGCGGACGCGGATCGCGCGCGTCGAGCGCGAAATTATGCAGTCCGCTCAGCGCGAACTCACTTCGAGTCGAGCCGGTAGCCGATCCCACGGACGCTGGAGATTTCGAGGTTGGCATCGACCTCGCGCAGCTTCTTGCGCAGCGCCGCGACGTGCACGTCGACGACGCGCGTCGGCACGCCCGAGACGTCGTTCCAGACGCGCTCGAGGATCTGCGCGCGCGTGAGGAGCTTGCCTTCGGCTTCGCCCAAGAACCACAAGAGGCGAAACTCGAGCGCCGTGAGCGTGACGTTCGTCGTCCCGTTCTCCAGCGTATGGAAATCGCGCACGAGCGACGCACTGCCGATCGCGAGCTTGCCGTCGGAGTCGCTGCGCCGCGAGCGTTCGCGGCGGCGTAAGAACGACTGCACGCGCGCGACGAGTTCGTTCCCCGAGAAGGGCTTCGCGATGTAATCGTCAGCGCCCAGACCCAGCCCCTTGAGCTTGTCGCCCTCGCTCGAGTGCGCGGAGACCATCAGGATGAAGGCGTCGCTGGAGTTTGCCAGCGACGTACAGACGTCGAGGCCCGAGATGTCGGGCAGCTCGACGTCGAGCAAGACGATGGCAGGCTTGAACTGCGGTTCGGTCTCGAGGCCCGCCGCGCCGGTATGGGCGACCTTGATTTCGTATCCGGCTCGTTCGAGGAACGTGCGCTCGAATGTTGCGATATCGGGATCGTCTTCGATGATCAGGATACGTTCAGGCATCGGTCCCTACTTCACGGCGGCGAGGGTGCTTTCGTCCTCTTGAACAAGCGAGGTTCGTCGAGCGATGCCTTCTTCGATTGCGGCTTCCCGAACCGCCGCCGCGACCGCGTCGACGACGCGAGTGTCGAACACGCTCGGGATCACGTACTCCGGCGACCGCTCGTCTCCTACGACCCCGGCGATGGCATGGGCCGCCGCAAGCTTCATCTTCTCGGTTATCAGGCTCGCGCGGCACTCCAGCGCGCCCCGGAACAGCCCCGGGAAGGCCAGCAGATTGTTCACCTGATTGGGGAAGTCGCTGCGCCCGGTGCCGATCACGGCAACGTACGGCGCGGCGACATCCGGCATGATCTCCGGGGTCGGATTGGCCATCGCGAACACGATCGGATCGCGGGCCATCTTCTTGACATCGTCGACCTGGAGAATGTTGGGCGCGCTCACGCCGATGAAGGCATCGGCACCCGCAAGCACGTCGCCGAGCTTCCCGCGACGGTTGTCCCGGTTGGTATGTTCGGCGAGCCACGTCCAATGGGCGTTTGCGTACGATTCGTCGCGGTTGATCGCGCCTTCGCGGTCGACCGCGATCACATCGCGCACGCCCGCGCCGAGCAGCATCTTGATCGTGGCCGTTCCCGCCGCGCCGGATCCGCTGAGCACGATCGTCATGTCTTCGAGTTTCTTGCCCACGACCGCGGCCGCGTTGATGAGCGCGGCGAGAATCGTCACGGCCGTCCCGTGCTGATCGTCGTGCATGACGGGGATGTCGAGTTCTTCGATCAAGCGCCGCTCGACTTCGAAACAGCGCGGCGCGCTGATGTCTTCGAGGTTGATCCCGCCGAAGATCGGCGCGATGCGTTTGACGGTCTCGACGATCTCATCGACGTTCTTCGTGTCGAGGCAGATCGGAAACGCGTCGATGTCGGCAAACTGCTTGAAGAGCATGCATTTGCCTTCCATCACCGGCGCCGCGCCGTACGGGCCGATATCGCCGAGTCCGAGCACCGCCGTGCCGTCGGTGACGACGGCGACCGAATTACGCTTGATCGTCAGCTGATACGCCTTCGAGGGATCGGCGGCGATCGCCATCGAGACGCGCGCGACACCGGGCGTATAGACGATCGAGAGATCTTGCCGCGTCTTGACCGGAATCTTCGGTTCGATGCGGATCTTGCCGCCTAGATGCGCGAGGAACGTCGAGTCCGACACGCTGATGATCCGGAAGCCGGGCAGCGCCTCGACGGCGGCGCGCACCGCCTCGCCGGTCGCCTCGGAATTGACGGCGACGGTCACGTCGCGCACGACGGCGCTCTTCCCGGCCGAACGCATATCGACCGCGCCGATGATCCCGCCCGCATCACCGATGGCGGAGGCGAGCACGCCGAAGGAGCCGGGCTCGCTCGGCGACTCGATGCGCATAATGAGGTTGGTTCCGATGGCTGGAGCAGGCATGCTCCGGGACTTCTCGCCGCACGAAGCGGCCCTTTGATACTTTTATCAGGACCGTGCGAGGATATCGAGGGCCCGGTCGATGCCGTCGTCGACGGGACCGTCGTCGGCGCCGCTACCGTTGACGAGGAAGGCGAAGGCGACGCGGCCGTGGTGCCGGGTCTGCACGTAGCCGGCCAGCGCGTTGACCTCGCTGATGTGGCCGCTCTTGGCGCGCACGCGGCCCGCCGCGTCGGTGAGCACGCGGTAGCGCACCGTCCCTTCGATGCCGACGCGCGGCAAGTCGCGAACGATCGTCGCGCCGTCGAGTTCGCTCGCGGCGCGCGCGAGCAGGATCGCGAGCGTCTCCGGCGCGACGCGATCGCTCGCCGCGAGGCCGCTGCCGTCCACGATGCGTAAGCCCGGAGCCGGGACGCCGTCGCGCGCGAGGATCGCGCGTTCGACGCGCGCGCCGCTGCTTGCCGTGCCGGTTCCGCGCTGCGCGCCCAACACGCGCAAGAGTTGCTCCGCGTGATGGTTGTCCGAGGTCAGCCACATGTCGTGAACGATCGCATCGAGCGGGGCCGAACGGTGCAGCCAGAGCGTCACGCCGCCGAGCGGTGCGGCGCCGAGCCGCACGCCGCCGCGCACCGCGATGTGGCGATCGGCGAGCCGGCTCGCGAGCACGGTTGCCGCGTAGCGCGGCAACCCGGTCACCGGACGCCAGAACGACTGCTCCGCGCCGGCCGCAACGCGGCCCGAGAAGGCGAACACGTTGCGCGCCGGATCGCGCTCGATCGAGAGATCGGTCGCGTATCCGGTCAGCACGCCGCCGTGCACGACGACGTCGCCGCCCGGCGGCCGCACCTCGATGCGCGCGGGCGCGCCCGCCGATGCCGGGACGAGATGAAACTCCACGGTGCCTTCATCGATCTGCAGCGCGCTCGCACCAGCGGCGTAGCCGTATTGCAGATCGTCGGGATCCCACGCCGGGTTGATTTCCGGTCCTGCAAAGGCACTCGCATCGGCGACGAGCGCACCGTCGACGCGCTCGATGCCCGCGCGGGCAAGCACCCCCGCGGCCGCGCGCAAATCGTCGCCGGTCAACGTCGGATCGCCGCCGCCGACGAGATAGAGATCGCCCGCGATCGTCGATCCGTTCGCAGCATCGTCGGCGCGCAGATCGGTGACGAACCGGAACTGCGGGCCGAGCACGTCGAGCGCGCTGATCCCGCACAACAATTTGAACGTCGAGGCCGGCACGAACGGCGTCCGGTCGTGAAGCCCGAAGAGCGGCCGCGCGTCGGCGTCGACGATCGCGACGCCGCTCGTCGCCGTACGCGTTTCGGTGAAGACGCCGCGCAGCGCGCTCTGCAGTGCGCGCACCTCGGCCGTGCTCCAGCGCGGTGCGTGAACCGCCGGCACGGCACCGAGTTTGAGCGCCGGGGCGGGCGCGGGACGGTGCGGCGCGCACGCCGCCACCGCCGCAAGTGTTGCGGCGGCACAGGCAAGCCGAAGACGCATCAGGACGTTTTCTGCTCGCCGAGTTTTTCGCGCAGCGCAGCAAGCTCGCCCCGCAGTTTGTCCACGTCCTCGCGCAGCGTCGCGACTTCGGCGGGGACTTTTTGCGCTTCGCGCACGCGGATCGCGGCTTCGGCGGCGTCGCGCCGCAACCGGCCGTCGCTCTCCAGGCGCGAGAGACGATCGAGCGTGCCCAGCAGTCGCGCATCGCCGAGCGTCTCTGCCGCCGCGTACG
>Ga0116229_10000995_pt1 | contig 42454 bp, 31 predicted proteins | sample S1TSphgellanicum_3_FD_87313 | JGI IMG/M metagenome (GOLD analysis project Ga0116229, IMG submission 87313) | Host-associated microbial communities from peat moss isolated from Minnesota, USA - S1T2_Fc - Sphagnum magellanicum MG | ecosystem: Host-associated > Plants > Peat moss > Unclassified...
ATTATGAATATGTTTAGAATAATGTAGTAGAATGGGTGGGTGGTGGGGGGGGGGGGGGGGGGTGGGGGGGGTGGTTTCAAATTAATTTTATGTTATTTATATGTAGTATATATATAATTATAATTATTGATTTCACTTGAAATTTTTAAGTAAGATATTTTTATTTTATTTGATTTCCAACCTATTTAGTTAATTTTATGATATTAGTTGATTTATTTTAAACTAATTTATTTATTTTATTTATTATTGATTTTTGGGGTTTTTTAAAAATAGTTCATAAACATCTATAATATTGGTTTTAGTAATATCAAAATTTTGATGTAAGGAAAGATTCATTTTAGGTATTAATATTGGTTATTATTAATTTATTGTCACAATTTGGCTTTTTTATTTATATTTATCTATTTATTTCATTTCTGGGTAATTTATTAGTAGTTTTTTAATTAAAATTTATATTTCATTAATATATATAATCTTCTTTATTCATTTGAAGTTTTAAGCAACATACAATTCTTTATATTTTATTTACAAGTTATTTAATTAACTTTATGTTATTAGCTGATTGTTTTAATCAATTACTTTTAATTCACTATAGATTTCTTTTTCGGTTTTTTAACAATTCACAAACATTTATAATTTTGACTTTACTAGTATGGAAATTTCAATGTAAGGAATGAATAAATTTGATTATTAATATTTGGTATTATTATTCTATTTTCATATTTTGACTATTTTTATTTTTTCTTCATTTATTTTTTCACTATTTACTTTCTAATTTATTGCTAATTAATTTTCCTTTTTCCAATTTAAATTTTGTTATATATATATATAATTCACTTGAAATTTTTAAATAAAAAGATTATTTATATTTTATTTACAACTTATTTAATTGATTCTTTATAATGTATCCAAATTATATATTTTTATTTATTATATGGCTTTAAAGAAGTGGTTTATTATTGATCATTTACAACACATGGTCGTTATTTACACTTCACACAATATATTATTATTATTTTATTTCTATACTTGACCTTTTTGTTAAGATACAAAAATTAAGTAAAACTTGGGACTGCAATTAGTTGAAAATTAGAAATCAATAAACCTATACATTCACCCCTAGCCAAAAACAAATCCCCATTATTCAAATTGTATTTCTATAGCCCAAAATTAGACCCCCCAAAAAACAAGGTTACCAAAATCCAACATCCTTTATACCAAAAACCCACAACACCAAATTGTTTTCATTTACATAGAATGTACATGAGTTGAAAAATTGTTCTAAAAACAAATGCCAAAAACTATATATTCAAAATTGTTGTTTTATATGTATAGTGATGTCTTCAAAACCTTAAACAAAAACATTAATGCACATATAAACAATATTTACTCCTCTAGATTTTTCATTTGTCGATTTGCTTTTATGGATGAATAACCAACAACCTTTGCTATAGGATTTAAGACAAAATGGCCCTTAAGCTACTTATCCTTGAAAAGATGAAGAAAAAACCCTTGTTTGGTTTTTAAATGTTCACAATTCACAAGCTTGTGTCTCAAGAAAGATTAAATCCAAGGATCACATAGCACACAATCATATTCATCGCCATTTCCTTACTTTATTTTGCATAAAATTCGAACTTGAATTTTAGGGTGAATTGTGCATTTACAATTGTAACAATAGAAATTGTTATCACGATTGGTTAGAAAAGGCATGTGACATTTTGTGCATATGTTTTCAAAGTAGGATGCTTTGATAGCAATCACCAACTTCCTGACAACCTACAAACCACAAATTGCACAAATGACAAACAATCAAATCTAACTAGCTATTATTTATAATAGTCAAGGACATTTTCATTAAAGATTGTTTCATTCTACTTAAGCTAATTTTCTTAGAAAAGTGAAGCTTTCACTCATGCAACATACTACCAACTTTGTCAAAAGGCCCCACATTCATGTAGAAACCCACAAGTCTTTGGTGTGACCTACATTATGCTATCTTGGCCTTTGAATAAATATGAGTGTTGAAATCCCAAATTGAAATCCACATGGCCAAATGCCAAAACGGACAAAACCTTGGAGGTTTCAAGAATCAAAACATATGCATAAAGAACATGTTTAGGGTTTAAGGTTTGCCTACAATGCACAAATACAAATATAATCCAAACTGACTAGAATCATCTATGTATTGTATGCCATAACATGGATAATTTAAGAAAAGAACAAAATAATATTTACACCCATACTTCAAAATTTATGGCAAAGTCTTGCCTTTTAATTTTCTTGTTGTTCACTTTATTTAACTTGTCAACAATTGCATGATTAGGTACAAGGGTTACAAACATGCTTAAAAAATTGGTCACAAGCTACTACTTTCCAAAAACCACACTTCTGATATTCTTGACCAAAAGTGTTGTAGGTATGCCAGTGCTATACATGTTCATTAGTTGCACATACTATGGATAAAATTCAAGGCAAAAAAAAAAACTTGTTTCTAACCCATCGACCACAACCAAAATAAAGGTTTTGGCAAACTTGCCATATATCCTTGTGACAACCATCTCTAGGGTTCCGAGTTGTTCCAAATTTGACCTTTGTATGAAACTTTGGATGGTATGATGGCAACAAAACACAAACTTGTGGGGAATGGATCAATTGGTTCTATTAATGTTGTTCCCCAAACTTTCAACACAAAGCCCCAATCCCCTTTTTCAAAATTATTTCAAAAGGTAACACCAAAATTTGTAACTCGTATGTACAACCCAACATTAAGCCGTGGAAAGAAAGTGGTCACAAAAACTAAACCAACTATCAAGGTGATTGTAAGACACCTTAATACATCAATAAAATCACAATGTATATATTTAAAGCTGTTCCTAGCAACATCATAAGATTCATACATGTTGACAATGTACACTTCAAATATGGCATTCAACATCCTTTGTTGCATGTCAGTTATCCCCACAACATACATTGGTGTTGTTTTTTCTTGCTAGGGCCATGAATGAACTCAACCATAAAAAATTCAAAAGAAAAAACAAACACTGAAACTTCATTACAAAACTAATAGAAATTGCTTACTATTTGCCAAAAACTGGTTATGGCCAAAGGAGCAAAAAAAAGAGTAAAAGATGAAAACTAAACATGAACTAAATATAAAAAGTTTGAAACACCTTAAATATGATCTTGAAATTTATACAAACCAATAAATTTCTTTCTTATTAAAACAACAAGGCAAAAAACCCCTCAAAACATCAAAAGAGAAAAAACAAGAACAAATGCAAAAGTTTGGCTGGCAAGACAAAGAACCAAACCCTAAGTACAACTCCAACACATCTCTAATTTTTAAAATCTATGTGATAAAGTCTACAAATCTTTTGTAAGTCAATTAACCTAACTACATGTATCTAAAGCAATTGACCTAATTGTCATTTTTAGATATGTATCTTCTTATTTAATCAATGAAGAGACTCCAAGTGGATATAAGGAACCCATACACAACACTTATTCACTTTTGACACCACCTTCTCTTACCTCTTCCTCCCACATATAAATTACCCATACTCAACAAACCAAAGTGTTCACAAAGCAAGAGCACCATTAGTGAAATGGAAAAGGAGAAATACTTAGTCATGATCATTTTTCAGATACAATTCTAGAATCTCATATGATAAAGTTGTTTGAAACATCCTACATGAAGTAGTGCCAAAGGCTAACTATTTTATACTAAGAGATAAGACAATTGACACTCACTTGAGAATCAAACATTTTTGCTTTGAGGTGTTGAGCATCTACAAACAACTCTGCTCTTCTTTGAAACACTATGAATGAACTTGTCTCTTGCATGCAATCAACACAATTACTTACAAAACCTCAAATCCAACAAAAAAACATCTCCAATGTCTTTTAAGTATTTGAAAAAAAATGACCAACCAATCCTCTTGGTTGCCCTAAACCCTAAACCCTAAACTTGGCCTCTCCTCTCTCCACTTCCCCACTCCCCACAACCACCGCAAATGAACACCCTCCCAACCTAACCCACCCACTTCCTACACTAACCCACTCACACCCTAAACCAACCCACTTATATAATATAGATTCAATGGTAAAAAAACACTCTGCTAATTGTGTGTGAAACCGAAAAATATAAGGCCAAACCTAAAAATATATATCATTGAAAAAAACTTGTCTCATTCAGTGGGAAACCAGAGACAATGTAAGGCAAAACCTCCTCCAAAAAAAATCGATGCAAAAGCGCCTATCACCTGCAAGGGCAGGGCCTAACAAAGATGAGTACTTTGCATACTTAATTAGTCCTTAATTATTATTGAAATTCTGGAAAACTAAATTTGAAACTATCAAACCTTTTTTTAAAAATAAATAAAATTATTCGACAAAGAAGTGTTGATTATCTGTTGTAAAAGTAAAGTATTTTTTAAAATTTTAATTCAATATGAGCATGCTTCTGAATTCTTGATTTTTTTAGCAAAAAAAAAATTCTTCACATTATGTATTTCACAAATCTGTTGTAACAAGCAAAAAGAAAAAACATAAATTCACAATAATAAAAGCAAAATTTGTCTTTTTTGAGAAAAATATGGAACGGGTCAAGGGCTAACAAGGAGAAATTTTATTTATTATATATCCTAGCTAATTTAAATAAATAAATAAAGGAAAAAATACCCGGCAAGGGAACAAGAAAAGGGAAAAAAAAAAGAAAAAAAAAGGGACTGAAGTCTCAACAAAACAGCACACTTGAAAAGGCAAAACCCACAATGGGCAGCCCTAAGGAGAGAAATTACAAAAACCTAGGACCTATAAACCCATCATCAATAGCATGAAGCAAGTCGTGCAAAGACATGGACGAAATACGTGAAAGGACACCAAGCCTACAAGAGACTCTTTTTGTTGTCACAATTGCTTGTCACAAGATAATGACGGTCTGAACTCTTCGAAGAAGAGCCATCAAATACTCTTTGTCTATAAAATGAACTAAAAATATGAAAAATGGGAGACCTTCGAAGTCCTTGCCGATCATGTCATGTTGGAATATCATTCCCTTGTTGTTGTTGATGTAAACATCCAAATATTTCTACTACTAAAGGGATGAAAACCATTGAGACCATTTACTTGCTTGAAAAAAAATGTATGACAATTAGGTAGGATTTTTTTTTAATTTAATACATTTCTACTTTCTTAGCAGGTCTATAGCCAAAGGTGACTAAATCTACTCGAGGAATGATTGCCATTATGACAACATCACAAAATTGAGGGAAAAAAAAACAAAACAAAAAAAACAAAAAAAATGCACTTCTATGGTCTAAATATGGCGATATCAACTCTTTTTCTTCTTCTTTTTTTTCTCTCAAAATATGGCGAATTTTGGGGATTTCTGGGAAATCTGAGATACGTGAGTCCTGTCTGGGGTCCAATCTTCCTCAGACAGACTTGAATCCCACCCGCCACCTGCCCCGTCCAAGGAAAAATCCACCTCGATGTGATGAGATTGCACTAGGTAGGCGTGGGAGCACGCACCGCTCGGCAACTGTGGTTGGAAGGAAACTCAGACTAGCCAAATCTAGGCACACAAGAGAGAAGCATTTTTGCTTGTGAGCGAGAAGAGAGAGGACCCATCTCCAGGAATTCTCGTCATCCGCATTTGCTCGTCTCGTCTAGGGTTTTGTGCACGTCCTTGTTGTTGTTGTGTTTCTTTTTTGTTGTTTTTCTAACATGGACTTCTTGAAGGAGGCGGCCAAGCTTGCGCAACAGCATAGCAAGCCTCAAGGAGGTGGTGGCGACTATGACGGAGCTCTCCCACACCCCCACACAGCGATGTTCTCCCAGCATGCCACCACCGTCTCGCATGCTGGAGGACCGGGTGGTACCGCCGAGCACACCAAGCCGAGCACGACTGAACTCTACAGTAGTGCGCAGGTCTTTGCCCCTACACTCCCTTCAGCTTGCCTTTTCTTGTCTTTTTTCTACTCCATTTGTGATTACTGCATGGCAATGTTGTTGTTGTTTGGTATTTTGTTCTCCTCTGCTTCTCAGTCCCTTGGTAATGAGATCTCTTGTCTCTACTTCCCTTGTGTCTGTGTGACCAACATCTAGGTCCACTGTCGGTCCAGCAATGCTTCTAGAGTCAAGCAGAAGTGGGAAGAGATGGAAATCCTTCCAGTGGTTTGCAAGAGAATCCAAATCCTATTGCAGCATCTGCATCTTCAGATCATGCAACAAGATCAAATTGTTGTCTTCAGATGCAATAAACATGCCTGTAATAAGAATCTTGCTGGAATGTGGGATCATATTGCAGTCCTGCATCTTCAAGAATATACTTCAAATACTCACCCACACATATCAGAGTAGTAGCTTCCATCTCAGATAGCAGTATGCATGTGCTGCCGCTCATGTTCAGGATACAGGGACAGGATTTTACAAATCTCTTTGATCTTCGTACCTGCAGGTCATCTATCAGGCGGCAGCAGGGAGAGGGAAGCAAGGGGGGATTGATGAAGGAAAAGTTGCTGGTAAGTGTCTGAGTTCCTGCTTGAAAGTGGATTGCCTCTCCAGTACTAACCCACATCATGACTTGAGTCTTCCTGATGTTTGCAGAGATGCAACCCAAACTTGAGATTTCGTAAGATGGTTTGCTCAGATTTTGGGCTACTCCCAATCTCGGGAGCTGATGGAGTCGGTGGGGAATTATGGCAGCTCATCACTGCTGTTTGTGATCAAAGATTTGGACTGGATATAAAACAAATTGTTAATCTGCAAGAGATTTGTTTAACACTGGCAGGTGCAGCAGAGAGCTTGCTGGAGGGTTTGTCTTCTTATGGAGGTTTAGACAAGTCTCCATATGGAAATTACATAGAAAAGGCAGAAACCTATTTACATGGCTATGCCCAGAAGCATGGAGGAGGTCAGGCTGCACCTTTGACCTCAACACCAGGTGCTGCAATGCAGGAACCGACTTTCCCAGATCAGCATCGTGTTCCTCAAGCTTCAGTCCATGCAGCTGGAGCTGGAGCTTACACAAACCAAGCTCCATCTTATTCCAGTGAAGCTGGAGGTTATGGACACCAAGGCCCATCTTATCCTGGTGAAGCTGGAGGTTATGGTGACCAAGGCCCGTCTTATCCTGGTGAAGCTGGAGGTTATGGACACCAAGGCCCGTCTTATCCTGGTGAAGCTGGAGGTTATGGACACCAAGGCCCGTCTTATCCTGGTGAAGCTGGAGATTATGCAAACCAAGGTCCATCTTATTCAGGCGACCCTGGATCTAACTATACACCACAGGGCTCATATGCATCTGAAGGAAGACCTCATGGATATCAAGGTCCAGCCCACAGAGGTGAAGAGGCTCCAGGACATAAGAAGCCATCTTGGTATGAGTAAGGTGGTTTTCTTTGCCTCACACAAGACTGTCAGCACCTGCATTTTCAGTTGAATCTTGTTGTCACAACTTAGATGCTCTTAGAATATCATCCCTCCTTGCTGTTGAATCTCAACAAGGAATGTGTGCATGATGTGAGTACACATTCTGCAGTGTAAAGATCATCACCTGGTGATTAAAAGACTCAGGTGAATTCCAGAGTTCTTTAGCACTACAAAGATGCAAACTTCAGGGAACATACACTGGTGATCTCTTGTCTACCAATGATAATCGAATCTTTGGTTTTGTACACAATTGCACCCATTTCTATGTTCAAGTTTTCCTTCTTGAAGGTGCAGATCATCATGCACAATGAGGCCAAACTATGCAGTTTCTTGTTTCCCTGCAGAGTACAAAAAGCATACATAAAGAGATTTGATCCTAATTGTACAGATGTATGATCCAATTGCATTTGCATCAGTTTTGTCAGATTTCCTGAGTCTCTCAACGGATATCCACAGCCACATGCACAATATTGTTCCCAACATGGTGGATGCCCCACAATATCTTGAGAAATACCAAGCATTCCTCAAGAAAGTCAACCTGGAAAGAATGGAAAGATGAACCCATCATATGTTCTTGATATTTCAAAATCTGGCAATAGAACAATCATTAAAAAGAAGAAGCCTTTACAGAGCAAGACAGGTGGTTTTGATGACAGTGACATACATTTTCATAGACCTTCAAGAGCAACAGCCATTGGAGCTTTACAATGCATTGGACATACCCAATCCAGATTGACCATTCTGTTTTCTTTTTGCAACTCATATAGAAGTTGGAACCAATTTGTATGGAGAATCACTTTGAACTGTGAGAATCAATGCTTTTTAAGTCAACCTGACTAGAATTGAGAGATGACCAAAATAGAGAAACAATCCAATAATGTCACCCACATGTTCAGCAGCAACAGGTATGGTATTGACCAACATAAAGAGGAAGAGAGGAGAGAAACCAAACAGATAACATTAAGAGCATGATCTTTGCAGAGCCCTTTGTGCGCATTTAAGAGCATGACTCTGCATCCCCACAGTTAAATGTGTTCAAAGACACTGAAATAATGGATTCAACAAAATTGCATCCATTCACATTCACAAACTTAAAAACCATCTGCACTTCTTCCAATCAACTGTAGCTCACAAATTGGTGTATCTTTGACAAAAATTTACTGGTATGCAGGAAAACTCCACATTCCCCCTAAGACAAGTAACTTGATGAGTAAAATACACCCATTGAAAGTCAGCAACTTGTGAAGAATGCTCTGGTGTCCTTCTGCTCAATAATACTAGCTGATCTGACTGATGAGTCAGATGCAATTCAAGAAATCAAGATAAACAATTGGGCATCAGCAGCCTCATAATGGCATACCCTATTTGCAAGCAACCTGCTGAATCTCTGTACATTCATCAATGTGGTTATCTCAAGCTCTACAGAAAACTGCACATATGAAACACCTCCTCAGAGAAGATGGAAATGGACTCAATGTTAACATGCTGTCCAATTTTACAGCTTCCACTTACAGTCCACTGACAATCTTCATGTGTTGGTCAATGATCTGTAAAAGAAAAAGAAAACAAAACCTGTAATCGCCACTACCAGCTACCATCCTGTACCATGCAAGGTCTGAACCTTTTTGGCAACAGCTTTATGATTCCTCCGTTGGCTGAGTGATTCCCAGAGTTAGAAGCAACTTGTTCAAATCATCAGCAGAGAAGACCTGATACTTGACTTCTCCCTGCGCAGTTAGACTGACCTCAGCAAGCTCCAGTTTCTCTGCAGAGAGGGTGGTGCTGTCCATGGTCTTACTCAGCACTTTCAGAGCCAGCTGAACTGCCTCTTCTCTAGTAATATCATCCTTGTAGTCCTGCTTCAACATCGATTGCGCTGCTTGGTTGTTTGCGCCTATTGCTCCTGCCTTCCAGCCTCCATAATTTCCACTAGGATCACTCATGTAAAGCTGGAAACCAAAGTTGGAGTCGTGACCTGCAAAGAGGAACGACACACCGAAAGGACGAAGACCTCCAAACTGAGTATAGCCTTGCTTAGTATCGCAAAGCGACTGAACCAGTTGTTCCACTGGCATGGGCTCCTGGTAGGCTAGGGTATACCGTTGCGCTTGCAATCTGGCTGTATTGATGAGAATGTTGGCATCCGCCATGATGCCCGCCACGGCGCACGCCACATGATCATCGATTTTGTACATCTTCTCTGTGGACTTGGTGGTTGCTAAGAGCTTGGAGGTCACACGCTTCTCGGCAGCCAAAACCACTCCATCTTTGGCTAACACACCGATTGCTGCTCCCGCATTACTGATAGCTTCCATCGCATACTCTACCTGGTATAACCTCCCCTCCGGCGAGAAGATTGTCGTCCTGCTATCATAACGCCGAGACATATTCGCTCTAAAACAGACACGCACACGCACACATACAATCCTCACTCACAAAACCCAAAAGAACAAAAAACCGAATCCTTGAACTAAAAACCACAACAAACCAAAAAAAATACAACAACAGAGAAAAATCCGGTCACACAGGAAACAGGAAATGCAAGACAAGAGAAGAGAACGCGAGATCAACAACAGTGAAGCAAGACTGGAGACACAAGATCGAAAGAGACACAAATTTGGTAAGAATGAAAACCCCACAACGATAACACACAATGAAACAGAAACAAACAGGTTTTTAGGGTTAGGTTTAGGGTTAGCTGTAACACCGAACCTGGTGTCTTTAGGTTTGGAATCCAGAATCAGGAAACGAACCTGGTGTAATTTAGGGTTGGAATCAAGAGTCTTTGATTTATATGAATCTACTAGAGTTTTGTTGCAACCCAAAGACCTGCTTTTGATGATACCATGATACCTTGGCAACTTTGACACTAATTATATTATTTTTCAGAAATGTTGAAATATTCACCCAAGAAAATTCCAGAAAACATTCTGTGAAGGAAAATATTCAATCTTCAGGAATATTTCATTTTCTTGAAATGAAAGTTTCAAAGCTAATTAATTATTTGACAAACATGTGTTGAAGTTGCCAACGTACTATTATATTATTTTTAGAAATATTCAAATATTCAAAAACAACTCTATTAAACATTTTGTGAAGAAAAATATTTAATATTAAAGAATATTTTATTTTCTTGAAATGAAAATTTCAAAGCTAATTAATTATTTGACAAACATGTATTGAAGTTGTCAAGGTATTATCATATTATTTTTAGAAATATTCAAATATTCCCAAAAAAATTCAAAAAAAACATTTTATGAAGGAAAATATTTCATTTTTTTAAAATGAAAATTTCAAAGCTAATTAATTATTTGAGAAACATGTGTTGAAGTTGCCAAGGTACTATTAATGGATTAGGTCATTAGTGGGAGAAATAAATTACACACTACTGAAGGTACATGAATGGTTTTTGGCATAAATTAAATTATTTTTCGTTTTGTTGAAATTTTGAAAAAAATAAAATTAATTACGTGTGTTGATTTTTTTTTAATTATTATAAAATTAGGAATCTCTAGTTTTCAATTGTTGGGCTTGAACTGTAGACCTTAAAGTTTAAGAACTTAAGAAGTTAAGAATGAGGAAATCTAAACACACTATATTGTCCCATAAACATAACAAAAATGTGTTTATTATTTTTTATAATCATTCTTTACAAAAAAATTCAACATTAAAAAAATCAAGCATCAAAATTTAGATTTAGATTTTTATTAATTATTCAACAGTTTGTTGTCAGATGGGATAATGGAGTACAATATTTTAGATGCAATAAACATTAGCAAAGGTTCACATTTAGAATGTGGGTGGCTCTATTTTGGGAACTCTTGCCTTTTGTGGGGCTAACACATGTATTATCAACACATATTTGTGTGACATTAAATGTTATATGGTAAAATTGTTTATCAACAAACATGTATTTATTATCAATTTTTTTTAATATATATTTTCATTTCTTGATCAAATTGAGCAATTTTTGTGTCATTGAATGTGTAAATTAGAGGGTTACAGATGTTTTTTTTAATATCAGAAGCCAAGGAACAGCATAGAAAACACACAAAAGGGATGAGTGAAACTTTGTTTCAAACTTTTTGAAAAAATAGCTCTAAATCTCTTTCTAGTTCTAACCTCATATCTTCTTTTTTTAAAGTCTTTTTTAAATAATTTAAAACTTGGTACGTGTGCCAACTAAGACTTTACTAAAAAAAAATTATATTTCAAAGACAAAAATGTAACGATCCAAAACCTTAATCTATTTTAATTCACCTATCACCAAGCACTAAACTCTCTTAACATCAAACACCTCATATTTTCTCTCATTCCTTTATTGAATTGAGTCATTTTTTTGGCATTGGAAGCTTTAGGTGGAGGGTTACAAATGTTGTTTCAGTTTCAAAGAACAACGCATAAAGATTCGACCTCTTTTGATTTCGTAAGTGTTTGCTCATAGGCTTATTTATCTTTAATTTTTTATTTTTTAAATTTATCTCAAATTTTGTTCAAGTTAGGGTAGATAGGTTGGTGAATGAACATTTAAGAACTTGAAGAAAGTTGAACCCTTACACATTTTTCCTACACTTTTTTTTTTTTTTTTTGAAGCTTAAAAAACATTTGTAACCCTTGTAACCCTCCACCTAGTGCTTTCAACATCACAAAAATTGCTCAATTTCATTAATGAATGTGGAAATTATGAGATATTTGGTGTAAGGGGGCTTAGTGTTCAATGATGAGTGAATTAAAACATATTAAAATTTTAAGCTTAAACTTTTTTGTCATTGCACCTTTGCTTTTAAAATACAAAGAAGTTTTGTAAAGCCTTAGTTGATGTACCCATCAGGTTTGAAATCACTCAAATTGACAAAAATATGAGGCTAGAACTAAAAAGGGTCTAAAGCAATTTTTTTCAAAAAGTTTGAAGCAAACTATCATTCATCCTCTTCACGTGTTCTGTAGGCTGCTCCTTTACTTCTTACACTTCAAGAACATTTGTAATCCTTCAATTTGCCCGTTCAATGACACAAAAATCACTCAATTTGGTTAACGAATGAGTAAAATATTGAAAAGTGTTCAGTGATAAATATACGTTCGATGATGAGCGATTCTACTCTAGGGCTATTTCAACCGCACTTCTCCCAATGTTTTATTTTGTTGTCTTTTTTCTCTCTTTTTTCTGAACTGGAGTCGTAAGTCTGAACTGTGAACTACAGCGGCGCTTTGCCCCCCCCCCCCCAAAGGAGCTGATCTACAAACGTGGATATGGCAAGCTGAACAAAGCTCGATCTCCATTGACTGATAACTCCATCATTGAGGAGGTGAGTGGTTTTGAGTTTCATAGCACACATCCATGTGTCTCAGTGCTCAATGGAAATTCAGCTGTATTAAAGTTTGAGATGTGTTTATGGTGCCACATATTTCCAGCTTTTGAAACTCTCAAGGGGTTTATTCTTGCAGGCTCTCGGCAAGTTCAGCATCATTTGCATTGAGGATCTTATTCATGAGATCTACACTGCGGGTCCTCATTTCAAGGAGGCCAACAACTTTTTGTGGCCATTCAAGCTAAGCTGTCCATTGGGTGGCCTGAAGAAGAAGTGCAACCACTATATTGAGTCTGGTGATGCTGGAAATAGGGAGGATAAGTTGAATAATCTCATTCATCAGATGAACTAGGTTTGTCAGGAAAACTTTGTCCTGTCTCTGAGAAGAGTCTGAGCAGCCCAATTTTTGGCTAGATATATGACAGGGTTTCTCAGTGCTCTCTTTTGGAGAAAGATTGAGAAATGGAGGTATTGTTCTTCAAAGCTTTGCTGTGAGTGTTTATGGATTGTCACGTCTGTCTTCCATCACTTCACTCTGCACACGTTTGCTTGCTTGGGATGCTACGAATGGTAATAGACACTTGTGGTATCATGCCTGATTGTTATTACTAAGTGGGGCTTCAATGACTGCTGTTTGACAATAGGTTTTTTTTTCCTTAATTGATTTCTGCAAGGTTCACGGTTTGCAGCATCAACCAGCAAACTTGTGACAGGCTTATGTCAGATTATTAGGCCCAAACATCAAAATTGTGCCCAACAGGGCATTACAACCAAACATGTTCTGAGATCTTTTGTGATGCAATTTTTTGTGATCTTTTGCAATGCATGTCCTCTGTTAAGTCTTGGGGGACTTTCTTTTGCTAATGTGATAATTGCAGCAAGAATACAGATAGGCAGGGTTTGATCCCTGCTTCTGATAATGATAGCTATTAGGCCTTCCTGGATTGGCTAGTGAGGGGGCAACTCGGTTTTCTTGTGCACTTTGCATCTAAAGGCAAAAGGTTTCCAGATGCTGCAATTCATTTAGATGGAATCAGAGATGGAGAATTATGAGACACTTTACAAAGCAGAGCACAAAACTTAAGATCTCATTCATAATATCTCCATGATTATTATTATGACTGTAACCAACAGTTTTGTTGTCTGACTGTTAGCAATACTTCTCAAGCAAACCAGAGACTGTCAACCCAAAAACATAACAGCTAATAAATGATTGTAATGTTTTATTTGAGCTGAAGTGTTGACACATGGAAATGATTGTGGAATCTAGGAATTCAAATCTACACCCTGCACAGATCTCCAATCCAGGTAGCATCAATGAAATGGCAGACCACAATCTAGTGCATCTAGCTTGGCATCTAGCTTCAGTTTCCTCAGTTGATTCACATGGCCATAAGAACATCTCCAAATTTCAAGGTAAGCAGAGATTGTGAACAAAAGACAAAAGGCTCTTGTAGGTCTTCTAACTCATCTCTCATTCCCCCCTCCCCCCCTTAGTGTAGAAGAGAGAAGGCTACCATCTAGATGCACTCTGTGACACCCGCAACTTGACATCAAAAGACATTTCTACCAAACCAGTGATGCCTGCTGTGATTTTTTGACCTGCTTTTACAGGCCCAACACCTGATGGTGTTCCTGCAATATCGCATACCCATTTGAGTCAGAGTTTATTGCATAATGGACTTTGTGCCTTTACTAGGTATCACCTCAGAAGCCACAAATGTACATTAGATATCGAGTCCCATAGAATTTTGGAGATTTTTACTAAGGCATTTGCACCATGAGATAACTTCCCTTTCCTTCTGAAAGTAATTTGTACAAAAGAAATCTGGTGAGAATATAGACCTGTGAGTATAACATCCCCTTCATTAAGAGTCATGATGCTGCTGATGTAACTGATAAGCACGGGGATACTGAAAATCATGTCCTTTGTACTTCCCTTCTGCCGTAACTTCCCATCCACCTGTCAATCAAGTTGTGTACTAAATTGTTGAGCTGAACACAATTGGAACAAACCAATATCAACCAACCTTCTCTGTATAACCTCAATCATACCTCTTATCCTTCTCAAGGTTGATCCCAACAGAGACCACAAAATGAACTTCATAATATACTTCCTACCTTCAAATATTTTCCTGTGCCCGAACAAACCAAAGACTACTATCTCCCAGTGAACTGCAACTTACATTCTCAATTCAGGGTAGATTGAGTATCATGAACTGTTTCTTAATACCCTGAGTTCATGAATGCCCACTATAGCACAGACTTGAGCCTGGGAAGAAAGAAGATGTTGAGTTCACCTCAAGCCATAACTCCAGATCATCACAGGATGGTACTTTTGTCTTAGGAATCTGACACAGAAACCAAACTCAGTTAGTTCCTTATGCTGCAACAAATGTGATGTGGAACATTGAAAAATGCACAAGAGTAAAAGACAAAAAGACTTCAATTTATCACTAAAGTCTGCAGAAGTGTATGACACCAAATAAAAAGCAAGCATTTGGGGATACCATTATTCAAGCAAATTTCTGAACTTTCTACCTATGAGAAAGAAGCACCAAGAATAGAAGCTCAAAAGCACTTAGAAAACCCACAGAAAACGACAAATGCAGCAGAAAAATAGCAACAAAGACACAGAAGCATTAAGAACTCTGCAGCATTACTTGCATATGCATGAGACAGTGACCACTACAATGGAAATGTAAATGGAAGTAGATATAACACATGCTGAGGTAGTATGAGCAGAGAGATGGTCGATTAGAAGGAAAGGGGCATACATACAAAGTTACCAATCGGTGTGAAGGTGTCATATCCTTTAGCCAGTGTCCATGGAAGCCCCTTTTGCTGCAGAAATACATGGGAACCAACCAACCAAACATTCATCTCCATGACAATAAACAGATTATGAACTCTATTAAGTTACACTCCCAGATAAGACAACCAACTTGTAGGTGCATAGAAGTTCCCCCTTGATCAATGAACATAGGTGCATGGATTCAGAGCAGTTTCCTTGCCACAAGGTAGCAAAGATGAAGTTTACTCTTGAGCATGGGAAATCATGAAATGACATGTATTAATATAACATGCCTTCCTCACAAGTTCTCTTTTTCTTTGTCTACCTTGGCAACAGCTTGAAGCTCCCTTGCTGTCATGTCAAGTGCCAAAGCGTATCCTGTCAACCAACAACACCATCAGAGCCTTGTCACATAAATCTATGGAAACGATAATTTGCAGTGACCTCTATTTAATTCAGAGATTCACATCAATGAAACTGGAATTGTTGAACTGCCTGAATTCTGAAGCAGATGTATCAACAAACCCTAATGGCCCCTTCTTGCAATCTACATTGGGATGCTTAGTTGGGCATGCCTCTGACCTCAGTCCTAAGCATAATCTATTCCGCATCCCCTGAGCTGTTTCTGAACTGATGCCTCCTCAGTATAAACATCTTCTGCCTGCAACTCTACCGAGACAATTATCTTGTCTAAGCCCAATACTTAAGTTGAAGCCCTTCACACATTACTTGGAATTTCCAACCAACAGAACAAGCATTTCATCAGCTCATAATCATCCTAGGTGGCCACACATGAGAGTAGGTTGGATTGGGCTCTCCTACTGGTTTGATTCCAACACCAAAACACATGCAAACAGATGATGGATGGATTTGACAGAGTGGAAAGAGCGAGAGTAAAGGGTGTACCTGAAATGTGGTCCATTGCTGCATGCTGAGGTATGTCCCGACCCTTCTTCCCAATCACAACCCCAAGCTCTACTTCATGGTCAAGGGCTGTACAAGGGTGTGGAATCTCTATTGCCATTCCCTCCCTTATGTATGAGGAAGTGGGCTTCAAAAAAAGCAGTGGTTCCTGAATACTCCCACAAGTCACCATATCATGCATTAGATTTGAAACTTCAGTCAAACCAAATTACAAGTTCATATTTCGCAGCTCAGAAAATGAAAAATGGCAATGCACCATGAAACCCAGTTTTCTGAATTCTTCGGCAGCCATAAATCAAGGTGCACTAACAATCACAGTAAGAAGAAAGAAACTACTCAGAGGCTGGAAAATCATCCTACAATTTCTGGCAAGCACCCAATAGTCCTGGGATTCTCCAAAATCACTTGCTACCCTAAAAACAACATAAAAATTAAGCATGGTTTTGGATGATCAGCAAATGTAGCAGGGGGATATGGGAAGTATGCATAGTCATGGAACACAAAGAAGAATGATGCCCAAAAGCTCAAACTCATTCAAAATTGCTTTGCAGACCCAACTGTGCTGGAATCATCATCCAATTGTTTGCTATACCCCCCACCCCGCCCCAAAAAAAACAAACAAACAACATCAAATGCAAGTGTACACACACACCCACAGCATCTTCCAAGGTGGGATTCATCAACAAATGGGAGCCAGGAGATGGGGAGGTATATAGTACATGTAGCATACCGAAGGGAGAGCATTGCCAAGCTCTTTGGCATGCGCTGCATAGTTCCGCCCCACGCCCACAATCTTGGTACCCATTTGCACCAACTTGTTGCCCAAATAAGCTGCCATTTCCCTTTGGATTTGTGCCTCCACATACATCAACAACGATGATCTCTCATCAAGAAATGCCTCACGCTATTGTTTCCAGAGAAAGCATGAGCGACATGCTTCCTCAAAGCCCAAGTAAGTCCTCAAAGCCTCCGAACAGAAGATGACCTAAAAATGGGCAGAATAGGGTTGTGTGTAGGCCCGAAATTTTATTTAATTTTTGTATATAGGCCAATGGGATTGCTGGATTTGGTGGTCTGAATTTGTTTTCTTAGTTATCTTGAGTGAACCGAATTTGCCAAGGTACTATGGTATTTATGCATTCTAGTAGGATCATTTGATTGCTTAAACTAGCAAATCGATTGCCAATTTTATTAAGTGGGTTTTTGTTCCTTCAATTTTTATCACCTTATTGCACTCACCTCTTTAGAAATTTTAAAAAAAAATAAACACATAGGTTTGCACTTGGATTTTACAATACATTATTTAGTTTAGAAGCTCCAAAATTGTTTGATTTAAGGTGAGCTTTTTTCTACTTTACTTTCATTTTTTAAAGTGTTTTCTTATCTTCCTAGGTGATTGTTGTTCCTTTGCAACCCCCTTTTTGGTTATTTGCAATTGATCGCCCCTAAAGTTCATTAGATTTTTGAATTTGTGTTTTGCATCTTAGTTTCCTATTTTCTCCTAGGTTTAAACTTTCATTCTTTGCATAGATTTTTTTTCTAATGAAGTAAGTTTGTTGAATTAAAAAAAGCACCTATAAACTTAGGATTTAAAACATCCCACTATTAATTTGTTATTTTCATTTCATACAATAGATCCTTCATTTGTAATTCATAACCAATCATCGTGGTTACATGCGGATTGTTTCATGCCCATGAACACCTTCAACCCACATCATGAAACACAATATTCAAAGTCAAGAATATGAAATGTGCAAGAAAAAGTTGAAATACAACTTTATTTTGATGATGCATGAAACATAAACATGAAATGAAAGAAACAAAGTTATAGTGCAAGTCGTATTTCAAACTAACGTTGAATAAATTGAATGTAATGAAAGGAACTATCTATATATATATATATATATATATATATATATATATATATATATATCAATTTAAGGACTTAGTTCTAAAAAACTTCCATATGGCCCATTGTCTAAAAATATTTCTTGACCATCTTTTTAACTACACATTATGGATGAAAAATTCACACTAATGGATGAACTTTTTTGTTTTGTGGATGAAATTGAATAATGATGGATGAATTTCATTCAATGGATGGAAATTGAACAATGAAAAGGTGAAATTATGACTAAGAGGTACCACAAAGAATATCACACTTTCATTTTACTAGATCCATCAAACTTTAAAAGAATGTAAGAATTTATTTTTTAATTCATTACATTAACTAAGTTGCATAGAGTTTGAAACTTTTATGAAGTAAAAAATATTTTGAATTTTGATGTTCTTACTCATTTCCTAACCAAATTTTTTTAGGAAAGTAATGTTGGTCATTCTTGTGAATTTTTTGGTTATGAACATTTTTAAAACATATTTTAAGGGTTGTGTGTGTGTGTGTATTTAAAGTACTTTAAAGGTTTTTTTTAATTAAGTAATTGAATAAATATAATTTAGTTATGAATTTTCAATTTTTAAATTCATGATTCCCAAAAAGCCCACAAAAATTAGGAATACAAATTTGTAATGAATCCTAAACCTATTTTTATTCTAATGAAAACTTAAAGTCACATACTTTGACATGCAATGGATAAACACAATAAATATATATTATTATTAAAATCATTTTTTAAAAGGCCCACAAATATTATTTGACCAATTTTAGTTCTTTAACCATTGTTTGAGGAAGTTCATCATGATACCACCCACTCATATTTTCACCCATGATAAATTTTACTCATCATTGATGGAAGATGAATGTTCATGGATGAACTTCATCCATGATTATGTTCACAATGATGATGTTGGTGATGATGTTAACAATGGGGGGCAAATAGAATAATAAAAGCCACACCTACCACTTTGGGTGATTGTTTATTTTGAAAAAAATTTGGGGTATTTTCATCTTTAAGTTGAAAAAAATCATTGAAAATGTTTTATCATTGAAAAAGATTTTGCTATTATATTGTTATGTAAAAATATGTTTACAAAATTTTCCCAAAAATAAAAGTCCTTACAATGATTTAAAACATTCATTATAATATTTTATGAGTATTTTTTTCATCATTAAATTCATTCCAAATCATATCACACATTTCCATAATATACGGGCAATATATTCATGTAAACAAATTAACCAAGTTCATACAAATTCAAAGCTTTTGAACATGGAAAGAAAATGTTAGGAGGTTTGGTAACGTGCCTATACATAATGATTGTATTATCTTTATAATGTGATACCCAAGGTAGCCTTTAAACAATGTTGCAAGGTTTGGGAATGTAATTTTATTGATAGTTTTGGGACCACTAGATCAAGTTGAAGTCCCTTTTAGAATAAATGTGTTTTGAAATTTAGAATTGTTATGAGTGGTCTACTCTAAAAATTGCCCTTATTGTTCTACTAACATATGTGAATGGTATCTACTTTTTCTACTAACAAGAAGAAGCAAATGAAGAATCATGGTCTACATGAATTTCACTTGGTAAAAAATATAAGTCTCATAGAATATTTGGACCATCTTATTCCACTTTTTCTTGCATGACATGCCTACTTTTTCCAATTGCAATTATGCCAAAATCTATGTTCACCAACTATTTGACATGTCTTTAAAGTATTATATGAAAAAAAAGAATGGCATTAATTGAAACAACTATGTTCAAGGTGCACAAAATTCTTAATATGAATATGGTACATGAATCAATAGAGGAAACTATTAATCAAACAATATTGCCATGGATTCATTATAAAGTTTCAAGAGATAGCATTCGAAATCCAAGCTTGTAGTTAATCATCAATCTTGTGCAAACAAATCCAAGAATTTGAATCCTTCAAGAGGCCATGCCAACAATTGAATTACACATGGTATTGTTCGTTAGTGTAGAAATCATTCTCATTTCAACAACAATGAAAAATACTAATTCATTCAGCATTATACCTAATCATTTTAAGATTCAATTTGAATGGCAACTTCCATTATCCCAAAATTTTCTCAATTGTGTTTCATATTTCAATTCTAACATCAAATTTTAATTCAATTGGCTTTTGCACACATGTAGATATATATGACCATGGATTGACCCATCCCTTCACCATAAAACACCTTGCCCATAGCTTGCATCCAAGCTTTCAAATCATGAGCACGAGTTGTGTAACATGCAATAGATTATGAGGTCAAGTTTGTGTTGGGTTGTCTAAATGAATGGTGGTTACGGGAATTGCTTAAGTTGGAAGGAGTGATACAATTTCCATGATGCACAAAAGCAAAGAATTGGGCATTACCACTACTTTCATCAAGTTGTGGACCACCTAAACTAAGGACCACAATGTGAAAATAGTGATGAAAATGGTTTCCATAAGGTGGATAGGTACATAAGGACTATAGTGTGGCCTAATGATATCATCAATTGCACATTGGATGGTAATTAGAGGGTGGTTAGGTGAAAATTCCTATCGTTTCACATATGATCATTTCAAGAATCATAAGATCTAATGCCACACTTGGGGTGATTGACCCTACTACCTCATTTGAAAACAACAACTATGTTTCCTTGAAATATAATAACAAGAATTGCAACGTAATTGTCCCTTGTTGAAAGCAATTCGTCTCATTGTCCCCCTATGCATCTCCCAATCCACAAAAATGGTTACGCAAATCACCACCTCAACAAAAATTCTCGAGCCTAATTGCACCATGTAAATGAAATTTTGACAAAGTGGAATCATCTCAATGCCTGCCAAAACACAAATTCAGCCTATTGGCATTCCTTCATGATTTTGTATTATATCCACCAATAGGTAAATGTTAATGACTTCACATGAAAAACATACACCATAGAAAAAATAAATTGTACCACATCCCCACATCGTCATCAAGTTGGGAATATCTCCAATTTTCAAAGTACACAATTTGTACATGATGAATTAGGGTTGGTATTTTCAATTGACTTGAATGTGGGTCTAGGGATAATTACACTAACTTCTCCTCCACTAATTAGGAATTCATTGATGATGCATTTAGGGGTAATGACTTCAATTCTGAATTGCATGATAATTGGCCAAAAGAGTTTTAAGAACATGATGACTCATGTGACTTTAATTTCATGGAGGAATCAACAATGTATATTAGTGAAGACTTGGTGCATGGCAAGGGCTTCAAATTTCTAGTTTTGGACTTGAATTCATTCCCAAGCTTGATATATAATCATATCTTCCTTGTAGGAGAGGTAGTCAAAGATGAAAAGGTAATTAGGGAATGGGAGGTTTGGGTGTACTCATAATAAAAGGAGCCAAAACAATTGTTGAATGCAATGAAAAAATATATCTTCACTCTTTTGAAAACCATCATCAATTGTATTCAATGATTTTTTATTTTTTTTTGTAATTATGTTTGTTTACTCATGAAGTTGAGATCCCATGAATTTGGAATCATTTCATTATGTTGAAAGAGTCCTTTTACATACAAAAAATACTTGTCGAATAATATTTTTCAACACACATTAAAATTTGGATGTGCTTTTTGTTACTCAAACCTTTATCAAATGTTTTCAAATTTGTAGTAGGGTTTAACATACTTCATAAAAAGGGCCAATGTGTTCAACCATTCAAAAGTCCTTTTGAATTTTGTGTGGTGGTTCTATATTGAATTATACTATTCATATGTGCTTAATGATTAATATAATTCAAAATTTGTGATCATGGTTAAAAGTAAAGTTATAAGTTTGATTGTAATATAAAACTCAATGCAAAACGTTCATATGTTTATTATAATATGGGTCATATATGGTTTCAATATTGATATATAATCTAAAAAACTACATGCAAAGCTATTCAATTGGGTATTTAAAATCAAAACACATAAATTGTGTGTCAAATGTAATCCTTATAAAATATTTAGTTCCTAATCCAACTTGTTCATTTTATTATGACTAAACTTGTTTGTGCAGTTGTAGTTCACATAGAGGTAAAAGTCAAACTTCAAGTGTTGGAATATGGATTACATGGCATGGAAAAGGTTGTGGTGTGGATTGGGCCACAATTGAAGCACAATCATTACTAATGGTTTTGCATATATCAGTAATAGAAAAACATGGTTTTTCAAGTTGTTCAAGTTTATTAATGGGCTTTTTTTTATTGGTGAAATGTGCATTTTGATTAAAGGTCCATCATATGAATGGTCGTCATAGTTTTTAACTAATCAATTTGATTAATGATGACCCATTTGATTACGTGTCAAATTGGACATTTAGTCAAGTTGAACAAACAAAAATGACATTCTACCTATGTACATAATACCATCAAAGTAATGGACTTAAATACCTACTAGGTACCTATAAATATGTATTATTTAATACCTAAGTAACTAGTTAGCTACCTAATAAATAGGTAGTTAACTACTTAATAGGTAGTAGGTACCTACCAATGTTGTACTGGTATATAGGTCATACCATGGTATGTAATAATGGTAAGAGTATGGATATGTCATATTTGTATAACATGGTATGATCCCACCCACATACTTAGAATTTATCCATGTTGTTCCAAATAAGTCAGTTGAACTTACCATGGTTGCTACCTTATCTAAATGGTTGTTCATTTTGCAAAATCATAATTCTTACTAGTATTCCCATTCTTGGGATTTCGTTGTCCTTGGTAAGAGGAAAAATCTTCGTAGTGATACTTCACATCACATTTCAATTTAGTGGAAGTAGTGCAAGTAGTAGGAATAATTTGGAGCTAATTGTTTTTCTAGTTCTTGAATTTTCAAGTACATTGTTGCTTTGCATTTCAAATATGTGTTTTTTTTTAAAAATAAATTGCAATTTGTTATTTTCATTATGTCATTTTGTAGTAATATGCAACTCAAATTTTAACATACTAATATTCATATTCCCATGGTAACAAATATCCAAATGGATTGATATTCATACCATTTAAGATTATGAAAAGTAAAAAAATATTCATACAAAATTGGAAAACAAAAGAAAAAACCCAAACATATTAAGAATCACATGGTAACTAGTTTTCAAATTTTTAAAATACCCAAACTAGCAAAGTAAGTCAAGATGGACTTACTAGTACAACATTGGTACCTATTTACCTATTATTTAAGCATTAGGTAGTAGGTAGGTAACACCCTAACTAGGTTATAGGCACCTAGGTACCATAGTAGGTTAAGTTGTTAGGTAGTCGGATGGCCAATACACCTCTTATTTATTATTTTACATATTTAATTATCTTTTAAACTATAATATATAATTACATAAGTTTACAATATACAATGTTCATGTTTTAAAGGGCTTTGATAAGTATGTTAGGTTGGGTAGTTAAGCTAAGTAGGTTCGGTTGGGTAGCTTGGTAGTGTAAGTTAAATTGGGTAACTAGGCTACCACAAGTACCTACCTATTCATTGTAATTTTATTTTTGAAAATAAAAATCTAAAAATAATTTAAATTTGACCAATCAAATTATCCATTGCCTTGCAAATCAAAATGACCACTTAATCATAACAGACATGTTAAAATTGACTTGTCCAAAATGACGAAAGATTTTTCTTTCGACTATCTAAATGGGGCTTTTTGTACTAAAATTTCTAATCAAAGAAACTTGTTTTTTGACTAGTGTGTCAAATGGGCCCTTATGAAACCATTGAATCCTACTTCAATTGTGGATAGATATCAAAACAAAAATTGATTTCAAGATCATGTTGCCTTCAATCTATCATTTGTACCATTTTTATGGCCCAACACCATCCCTTGTTCACAACTACATTAGAATTCCAAGTTTGATGCATTTGTTCAACATTTTTTACCCATGGAATACCTTCAAGTGCATACGTTCAAAAACTTTTGCATATGTGAATGAGATGATGTTATTATATGGGACTATTGATAATAAAGTGATTCCAACTTACATGTAAGTTGAATGCATTTGCACATATTAGAGTTTTCGGAATTGAAAAAAAATTTGGGTCTAAATTTGTATATGGGTTTCAAGAGACAACCAAATAATTTAATTTAATTGGCCAAATCCAAATTATTTAATTATTATTTTATAATAACATTAGTGATGTTTCACAACAAGTTTGAAAATATCAACTTTTTGGGTCATGTTTTGATAATAATAATCATGCAACATTTGTTTTTTCATAGGTTTGTACTATTTATACATGAATGCCATGTGTTTAAAATGATGATGAAACATTTATAAATTGGATGAAAGATTTTAATGTGGATGAAAATCCTTCATCCTACTTATATGTGTTTCATACATGTTTTAAACACATGGCATTCATGTCTCAACAATACAAACCTATGAAAAATAAAATTGTTTGATTACCATTACCACCCAAAAAGGTTGCAATAATAGTAACGTGTTTACATTTGATAAAAAGTCAAACAATTTTTGGTGTCAAGAAGGAAGACATGTTACAAACCGATAAAATTTACAAGGGTAGGTGGTTATTGGAAGAAATTTGTGAATGGAGCATGGAGGTATGGCATCATGAATAGGAAATTACAATTGATGAGATGATGGTAATGTATAAAAGTCACTATTGTAGCATACAATAATATATGGACCTTCTAAACCTATCAAATAGGTTCTGATGGTGATACGGTGCTTGGTAAATTATAATTCCAAATTTTGTTAGAATGTTTTTCTAACATGTACCACATATTAAGTCCTTATAATACATCTTGATATGGAATAATATTGAAAAGTGCATTTGAATATTCATGCACATTCAAACTAATCATAGTCCATGATTCCACTTCAAAAGTTCATTACTATATGTTTAATGTATATTTATTGAATTTCATTATTATGCACATTTTTTTATTCAAGTTGGCAATCTTAATCCATTATATATATATATATATATATATATATATATGATTTTACCATACATTTGTGGTATTTGAATAAAGTGCATTTTATAAAAAGTTCATTGTAACACAAAAAGTGAACCACTTTATTTTTTAACTAATTTTTAATGGAATGACAAAAAAATTGTTTTCATGTTATCCATGTCTAATTTATCCCATGTGGCTAGCAAAGCATTGGTCACATGTTTTAGGGAGGTCAATGGGCATAGGATTATCACCGACTTTTCCACTTCATTTATAATGCATAAAATACATGCACAAAGCTAAAATTCTAAATCAACTTTGCCTATCATGTATCCATGTCAGGTGCACACTCACAAGTGGTGGCATTGATTTTTAAAAATTTTCATTGGAAGCCACATTGACCAACATGTTGATATTAATGCACACCACCACATCCAATAAACTTGACCCCAATAAGACTTTCTCTCACCTTGATTTCCAATTCTAGATGGTAGAGCTTCTAACAAATGCATCAATGGTGGACCATAGGGTGACATATATTGTCAACCCTCACCATCCCCAAGTACACAACCGTGTTCATTATTCCATGCTTGGTGTTTGTCACAAGTCAACACGGAACAAATGGATCAAGACCATGTGCGTGAATGTGAAGGACATTTTTTGTGCTCTAAATACTATTTTGAAAAGGCTCATTTTCAAGGTCACACAATGATGAATTTTTGTGTGCCTTATGACAATAAACAATCATTTTTATGAACTTGTCAATACTATATAATGTAGATTACTTTTTCTAGAAACTACAAAAAGTGTAAAATGCAATTTTTAAAAATAAGACAAGACAATATAGGTTCCCCTTTTGGAGGTTGGCCCCCCAAGTTTCAATACAATGATCATGGCCAATGTAGTTGTTTAGGTTGGGCAAACCTCTAGTTCATAAAAAATTCACATCTATGTTTCATTTGAACTCAATTCTTTAAAAAATATTTGCACATTCATTCTTTATTTCCATCTTGTCAAATTTTCTTATAATTGGTTTCTAAACATGCTTTTTTTCAAATTATGTGAAGCCAACATTATAATTTGGTTCAATTATGACATGATGCCTATTCGAATTAAGTCTAGGCCAATTGTTATTTTTGTTGATTTTCAAAGTTGCACAATGCATATCTTTATAGATCCCTTGAACATGGATGCAAGTCTAAAAAAATAATGGTACTTCAACTTGACATGGTCAACTTCAATTGACACATGGTCAATATGGTCAAAAGGTTAACATTTGGTTCATCAACTATTATAATGTCCACACCGACATGGTAGAATGATATGCCCTTACTACCAAATAAAGTAAAGGGATGAGTTTCATATCATTAGAAACCTATAATTCAACATATTTTTTAATTCTCTAATTGGTAGGTAATATGTTTCTATGTCCAAGAGGGTGAAAATAATGGTAAAAATCATGTTTTCTAACTTAGGAATTAAGGGGTTAAGAAACTTAGTGCACTTATTGATTATTATTAAATTTTAAAATATTTAGGTTGGGATTGTAAAACCTTTTTTTCTATAATTTATTATTTTGGCAAGATATGTTGATTATTAATCATGGGTATCATATAACATAGAAACAATATGTTTATTAGAAAGCTAAGTTATTTATAGTTTGAAATGAAGTTTTGTCTGAGTTTGGACTAGATCACCATTATTTCCTTTGTTTACAACTAGAAAAAATACATATTTTCTTCAAGAAACTTCATGTAGGAATCACATGAAAACAATTATTGTCAATGTAACATTGAGAAAGATGTTAAACAATGGGTACTAATGGCCAGTTTTGAAATACATAAATGTTGATTTTTGCAAAACATGTGTTCAATGTTAACTAACTAGAAATTCAACCACATAAAGTTGGGTTAAATTAGTCACTATACTTTAGCATAATAATTGTTTATGAAGTAGGGGTTCGATTTCACGATACCCATTAAATATGCACAACAATATACCAACATGGAAAACCCATCCTTGGGTGGTACCGCTAGGAACCACCTCAAGGAATTCCCTAACAAACTAAAAGTGGCCAAATCATTTTTTTGGACTTTTTAAAAAAAATGTTTTCACAACTATAATTTTTTTTTTTCTCACATTTATCCATTGCATGCCTTAATATATGGCTTGAAGTATATTTTGGAAGTAAAAAGTGGAAATTGTTAAAATTTTATATTCCTAATAGAAATGCCCCCTTAAGGAATTAACATCCTTAATTTTGGAAATTCATAATTAAATTATACTTACTCAATTAATTTCCCAATAAAAAATAAAAAATAGAATGACTTCAAAATTTTCTTTTAAAAAAAATCCTCAAATCATGTTCCAAATTTGTGTTTATGACTAAAAAATTCAAGGAAAAGAACCAACATTACATTCCTAAATTTTTTTCTAAATGCAATGATTAGGAACATCAAAATATACAATACTCTTGACATTATTGAAATTTCAAAATCTATGAAACCTAATAAATGTACTCATTAAAAAAAATGAAAATATTTACTTAAATGTTTCCTATACATTTTAAAAGTTCAATGGGTCCAAAAAAATTGAGGTTTGACATTCCTAATGGTACCACCCAATGATGAGTTTGCCTTACAATTGGTACATTTGGGTGGTAACCAATCATGCCAACAAATGGGTGGAAGCAATTACATAGAGGACAAACATTAATATTGCAATATCTACAAAATAATCCCCAAATGAATACATTTCACTCATTTTGACCACCATTTTGACAATTGTAACTAATCAAGGTGCACATTTCATCAATGAGCTAACAATTCGATACCTTGTCAAACACTTTTTATTATGTCATACCAACCCAACACCATATTACCCACATGATAATGTTGAAAACTTGTTAATTTTTTTTAAAAAAATCTCCCATTGAATGGACATGTCAACTCAACAAATAAGATAATCAATAACTTCATTGATCAAATTGGTCAATGAGAAACAAATAGACTAGGATGAACACATGTCCATAATATTACATTTTTTTACATGACAATTTAAACAAGGAGGTAATTAAATTTACACCATTCTAATGGGTTACATCCATTGTTGCTTACCCAGTACCTATTATCAACACATCTTGATGAGCAAGTTGATTCCCAACTAATCATATTAGTAGTATTCACAAATCATCTTACATTGTTGGAAAAGTTGTAAGAGCATCAATTGGAGGTGCATCATGACCTCATAGTTGCCAACTAATGGCACGATCCTTATGGTCACAACAATGACATCATTAAAAAAAAAACAATTCAAAGTTGAGGATTATGTAATGTTGTTTCCAAAGGCAATTAAAGCCCACTTAAAAAAATTCAAGAAGAGATGTTTCAAACCAAGTGCAAAATTTAGTATTGCTTACCCAACATTAAGGTTTTGTTGGTCACCATAAATAAGTTTAACCCTAACCTTATTCCAATTAATGTCAATAAATTGAAACTATGGATGAAAACACACTTGGGCAAGGCAAGAGGGAGGGACTTAAGCAAAATTTGGTTCATTGTTATAGTGCATACAACATATAACCACTCCATAATTATGTGGCGCACTTCACTATTTAGAAGATTACCATTTGTGATGTGTGATTAAGCTCTTTTTGATGACAATCCAAGGTCTCAACATTCTTGGATTGTGGCATTTTCCAAGACTTTGGGTTGTGCCTTTGGTTCCCACTCTTCCTAGTTCCATAACAAGTTTTCACATGTAGTGCTTTCAATTATCCTTGTTCAATCAATGTGATATAACATGTTCCTTTCTTAAATTCATGTTTTCACTCTTTACATTCTAATTCCTCCCCAATCAAAGTTGTTTTGCTCTACCATTAAGCTACATTCTAAAACACATGCAATGTGCAACCATCAATTGTAGTGAACGTTGGGGCTATTACTCTCCAATCAACTTCGTTCTACTCTACCATTAAGTTACATCTTAGGATGCATGCAATGATGTTCCACCACTAATTGTAACAAAACATTGGGGCTAATATTAAATGTAGATAAATAAGTGATTGAGAAATCACTTACGTATTAAATATCGAGTAATGAAAACAAAGAAAACAATAAACCCCAAATATAACCTACACAACTCTCTCAAGTTCCCAAACACTTTCAATATTGACAAATAAATTATCTCATTAACTTTTGACATTTCAAGCATGTAATTTCTAGAAAATTTCAAATTTATAAAATTAAAAATAATAAATTATTTTAAAAGTTAAAAATTTTAAAAAATTACCAACAAACCTAAAAAGGGTTCTAAGATACATATCTATACCATTCTTCCCACATTGATTTGGAATTAAATCATTCCCAAATCACTTGATCAATTTCTTATTAAAAAAATTTGAGCTAACCTTAGAGGCTCAAACTTGACCCACACCCAAAAACCTGACCTTACTTTTTTGCTTTTGAATTTGCAAGTTCCTTACAAAGTACATAGTCTATGAGGCACACCTTTCAAAAACCTAATCTTCATAGTAGTTTTTAAGGCACAATTTCCAATTCAAGAATCTCTAAGGGCCCCCCCCTCTACTAAGGTGCCCAAATTTCAAAATTAGGTCTAGTTTTTTTATTTCTAAAAATTAACTAGGAGAAGGGTAGGGCCAATTTATTGAAATGTATTGACATTTTTGCCTAATAAACTTTAGATTTATTGTTTCCAAATTTTATCTTAAATGTGTTTGATGTTGGGTTTTTAATGAATTTATTGTTTTCAATTTATCTCAAATGTGTGTTTTTAAATTGTGTCCAATTCAACTTTTTTTTTTTTTTGGTTGCAAATTATCTCAAATGTTCAAAATTTGTATTTTAATGAACTTGTTTGTTTTTAGATTATCTCAAATTCTGAAATTTGGTATATATCCTTTACCGTACCCATAGGGTTAAACTTTCACATTGATAAAAACAAGTTTTTTTTTTTTTTTTCAAAAAAAATGATTTGATTATTTTTTAGAATTTTAATTTTTTTTTGTTTTCCATGATCTTCCAAAAGTCTATTATGATATTATCATATGAGTAGTGATATTATTCAGATCAAAGTCCACAATTAATTAATTATAATGGTTTTTGAACACCTTAGGCTAGCTTCATTATGTTCTCAAAAAATCATTTGAATATTTAAAATAATATTTAATGATGAAATTGACCTTCCAATATATATATATATATGTGTGTGTGTGTGTGTGTGACCAAATGGCAAAATATGTTCAAAACATGACTAAATATGATAAATAATTTCTTTTTAAAAAAAGAGTATCTTGCAACAAATAAATTCTCTCTCTCTATATATATATAAAATTATAATTTAATTTTCCTCTCTCTCTCTCTCTCTCTTATTTGCCCAAAAATCCCCACCCAAAAAAGAAATAAAAGGCCGTGACCCTAGAGGTAAGGCATGCAAATGTGAGAGATATAACCGGAGGATATATACAGCAGTCCAAATTCCATATATATATATATATATACATACATACCCGGGCGGAAAAGAGGAGGGCCTCCAACATACATACTTACTAGTAAGTTGAAAGTGACCACTCACTCACAGCAGCGCAACAAGAAACGTGAAGAAAACAAACGAACCAAACGACCAAGAACCATTTCTTCGCACAAATTCTGAAACTCTTCTTTTGGCGGTGAGAAAAGAATTTTCCCCGTCTTCGGAGGAGGAGAAACAAAATCGCAATAACTTCCAGGGACGCTGCAAAAGGACTTTGCTAAAACATTCATTTTGTTTTGTTTTGTTTTGTTTGTTGTTTAGGAAATGGTCTTCACTGCGACTTCGGTTGGGAATTGAAGTCCGCAGGAATTTTTTTTTTACCCCCTCCTCCCCGCCCGTTCCTCCTCCTCCTCCTCCTCCTCCTCTCCGTCCCCTCTCCCCCCCCGCCCTCCCCTTCCAAAAACCCTAAAATATGTATGAAGGCGAGACTCGGTGGCGTGGAAGTGTCGATGGTGATCGAGAGCAACAACAGGTACGTACAAATTTTCCCTGCTACTGCTAAACTTAGCTTTTATGTTTGGTTTTTTGTTTTGTTTTTTTTTTTTTTTTTGCTTTGTTTGTTTTGTTTTTCCTTTTGGGGTTTCAGTTTCTGTCATTGTTGCAACCGGTGGGTTTTTTTGTCATAGTTGCAATCGATGGATTTTCGTCATCATGATTTGCACTCAATGGCGTCATGGTTGCAATGGGTAGGGTTTTATGGCATGGTTGCAATGGGTGGAGTTTTCTGTTATGGTGGGGGGAATTGTAAGATATAAGGTCTGAAGAGCTTGTTTCTTTTCTGTGGGGGGGTGGGGGGGAGAAAATTGTTGGGATAGAGATAGCAGCAGCAGCATTGTGGGTGATTTGGGGGAATGTATGGTGGCTGAGTGTCTGTTGGAGGCATGGGCAACTATTCAAGCAATTTGAGAGGTTTTTGTATAAGACAGAAGTGGTGTAAATTTGGTTCTTTTGAAGTTTCTGGAATCACATTGGCCAACATATGAGAGCAGCTCGGCACCCAGTTTATAAACTTGATTGATTGAGGTAGTGTTGAATTATGTTGCACCGTACCAACACAGATATCAGCATCACCACATCAACTACTTATTGGGGATGGTGAGGACCAAGAGACCAAGACACCCAAAAAGAGGGCTGAAACATGGATTCAGGATGAGATCAAAGTGTTGATAGCATATCGCAAGGAGATGGAAAGTCTGTTCAACACATCTAAAAGCAACAAGCATCTGTGGGAGCAAATCTCTCGTAAAATGAAAGAGCATGGATATGATCGCTCCGCCACAATGTGCACGGACAAATGGCGAAATCTGCTGAAGGAGTACAAGAAAGCTAAGGCTCATGATAAGGGCACATCCAAGGTGGCATTTTACAAAGACTTGGAGGAGATTCTCGGTGAGCGGGCCAAGTCCATCCCCTACCGAAGCCCTGCTAAGCCAGGCATGTTGCATCTGTCAACCAAAGGTAAGTACAGACAGAGTGAAGATGAGAGGAATTCTTACATGTATCACACTTTTGATGCACATTTCACCCAGTCATCATCATCAAGAAGATTTCAAGATTACAATACAGAAACAGATGGAAGTGCAAACCAAGACTGTAATGTGCATTACAGTATCATTGAGTTCTTGTTGAGGTTGTTTTGGTTTTGTCAGAACAGACACACAACCATTACCTTCAACATGCTGTCTACAATCTCATAGGCATTCAGTCTGCATGCTGTATCTAGCACTGACAGTTTAGGGTTTAGGATAACCAGTATTGCATTTTTGACATTGGGTAATGCAAATCAATCAAAACTGTTGGCTAATGCTTTTTGGCATCCCTGTACATCATGGTCTTTATCACTCTGTTCTGTCTCATTGTTCATCTTTATTCTTTAGGTTTATTGCAAAGGTTTTAAGTCTCTAATGGCTGGAATTCTGCTGCATATACTCTTCAAAGCTTTTTCTCCCTGTTGTTGGTATTTTGCTGTGAGATCTAGGCTAGGTTATTGCAAGGTGATTGAGTAGTCCACTGTATGAACAACTGTCTTTATCAGCAGAATGTTGACCTATGTGATGATCCTTAAGGTTCATACATGTCATATCATAATGTTGTGGGTGAGACTCACAATATTATGCCTGCACTTTTCTTGTTGCACGTGTTTTGGTTTGGCCAGAACAGACATAATGATTACCTTCAAAGTGTTATTCTGAAGTTTTTTTCTGCAATCTCATGTCTGTTGGATCATAATCCATCAAAATCACTCCATGAAAATTGCATAGTGTATGCTACTCAATAGGTTCTGTGGTGGCCCCTCTTCCTGTGGTCTTGTATCAGATGGAGAGGGTCTTATGTTAGGCAAATGAGATGTTTATTGGTTCCTATTTCCCATGATGGAAATTTGCATATATGTTTGTGGAGCTTGTCAAATGGTGGTCAATTGAATGCATTGACCTGAAGTCTGTGGGGAGTAATGGCAGCTAGCAACTGTCATTTGTGAAGAAGCTGACAGTCTGATACTTTTGATTGACATTCACAAGGTCATGACTGCACTCGTTGTTGTTTTTTTTTCTTTGGGTTGGGAGCTGTGCTTCTGTTTCTCTTTACAATTCAGCATACAACTCCATCTCTGTGCATGTATTGGGAGGGTGATTATTCTAAGATTTTTGTGCCAAGATATGGAGCTGCCCTCCATTTCCACGTCCTTTGAGTATATTGATCTTACTTCATTTTTTGTAGCACCATCTCATCATGATCTTTGATTTCTATCGGCTCCATTTATCAGGGAGCTCTAATGTGCTGGACATGTATCCTCATGTTGTGGGTTGTCATGACATGGTAACCACTATTACTTGGACATAGTTACAAGATGACCAGCTGGTATTCAATGAGTCTTTAATGGTAGCTGGAAGGGACTTCGGGTTTCATAGTTGTGATGGCATTATGCTCTTCCCCTTCTGGTAGTGACTGTTGTTTGTGAGCAGACAGACTTGATCATCAGCATGGGGCTTGTGATGGCAGGATCTCCCAGACTGAATCTGGAGCATCAGTTAGACCATGATGGGCATCCAACAACCCTCTCATCAGGTGATGGAATTGGTCCAGCTTTTGCACCAAACGGGGTTCCACCATCTTGGAGTTGGAGAGAAACAAATGCTACTGGTAAATTTGTACAGCTATTTTTGTTTAGTCAATCCCAGCCACGTGTGGGCACTGTGGTTTTGGCAGTAGATATAATGCATTCTTATATCCATTCATAGAGACTGTACTGCAGGATCTTCTTAGGGAAATGTCTTACAACCTGTGGAGCTGCAAGTTGATTCTATAAGACTGTTCAATAGACCTTTGAGTTGAAGGTGCTGAGGATTCATTTGCTGCCTGCATGAAAAAGGAAACTGGGATGTAGGAAAGGAATCCAAGAGTTCATACAATCTTTCCTCTGTCAAATTGTTCCAGCTAGGTGCACTTGCTTGTGAATCAGATCTTGGTTGTAGTAATTTTATGTAGCTGATATTTTGGGTATGCTTCTTCATGAGAACTGTACTCATCATGCAAAAGTCTCTCTGATTTTCCTAATGCACAAGCCTAAACCTAGATCTGTGAGTTGTTTTTTTGAGGGGAATAAATGAACTGCATCTGTCCTGATGCATTGCTGTGACTGTTTTCATGAGATATTGATATGTCTGTCAAAGAGGTGGAGCAAATGAAGTGTGAGGAGATACTAGCTAAAGAAACAAGACACTTCAAAAAAGTTTCAATTGGTCAATCTGGTGAGTGTTGCAGGTCAGGATCACCAGTCAAAGATTATTGTAGTAAAGTTTGGGGATCTCATGCGGAAGATTAGAGTGGATGGCCCTTTTGAGTCAATCAAGGAGACAATCAAAAATGCATTTGGCCTTCGGACAAAGCGGCCATTTTGGTTGGAGGATGATGAAGGTGTGGTGCAGCCTTTGGGGCAGGAAATGGCCTCTACCCAGTATTCTCTCAATCTGGACCCAGGCATGTACCCTTCCTGTATTTTCATAAATAGAGGATATTTGTTTGGCAATCAAACAACATTCATTGACAAGGAATAGTGGTGATTGCATTGCAAATGTTCAATTGTTCAATGTTGCAAAATATCCACATGAACTGTGAGAAAACTGATCTGTTCTCTTGGCTTTGGTTGTTGCGTCCAGGGTTGTTAGTGAAGGTGTGCTTGTATGATGAGTCTGGGATCCCAACAGGCAGCACTGAGAACAGAACACTGTATTCTGATGAGGATTTTAGCAACTTCCTCATGCGGAGGGGCTGGCAAGGTTTCCGGGAGATGGGAACCTTCAGGGACATATACTCCATTGAAGATATGCATCCAGGAGCTGTATACCAACGGGCACCATGATGGGTGCTACTTGAGTTCCTGGAATGTGCCTGGTGCGTGTGTAAAGGAGACAAACAGAGAGAAAAATACACAATTGAACTTTAAAAAAGATTTGAAGCCATTGCTAATCAAGCAAAGGCATAGCCATTTGTACACTAAAAGCATAGTGTGGTTAGTGGTGTTGTTTGAGGTTAGGCTTTATGCAGTCCAGGCTCTTGATGTGTACAAGGTACTGAAGGGGGCTTTACTCTTGAAGGGGCTTTACTCTTGGGCAAGTGTGGAGCTGTGTTAACCATTCACAACTGAGGTAAATTTTGACCAAGCACATTGCTTTCATGGAACAAACTTGTCAGTTTTAAGATTCAGCTGCTGTTCACTTCTAGGCCTGTGATGCCAGCTATGTTGCCATCTATGGCAGCTAAGGATGGCTGTTTCACTTTGGGACTGTTCTGAAAGTACACTTCCATTAGCAGGCGCATTTGATTTTTGCAGAATTCATGAATGCTACTTCCAGACATTGAGTGTACATTTCTTGTGGCATTTAAAAATTGTTTCTCTAAACCATGAATGATAGCTCAAAGAACTGGAGATTTTGTTTTCAGCTGTAGTTGTTGAACAAAGGTTCTTAGATTGGCTCTTCAATGCCAATGTAGTCATCTCATGTATAAAGTTAGTGACATGAAATTCATGTATAAAACAGCAATTAAGTTGGTACCACTGGATTTCAGTTCTCACCACAGCTCAAGTGTTGGCCACTGTTATGCAGAGACACCTCACCTTGACATCCTAGATGTACAGAAATGCAGTATGGGATTTTGGGAAGAGATTTAGCTTTGGATAGTAGGCCACTGGATCACAGTAGTTAGATTAGTATCTGTGCTTCATGTGCTGTTCCTTTATGTTAAAAGTTTACATGAGATTTTTTGAGTGCTCTGGTCATTGCATCCGGCCATTCCATCTTTGGTTCATAAACATGAGAAACAGGGAACTGATACTTTCTTTCCAGAGAAACCCATTTTCCAAATGCTTTCAGAAGCGAACTTTTTTTGGTGATAGTTCCTGAACTTGATCTAACTATTTTTGCAATACATGTGAAGGCGAAACAAAAATGCTAGTTTTGCCTTACCCAGGAACCCAAAGTGGTTGTCCACTTCAAGTATACATGTGTCCACATGGCTAAACCTATAACATCACACTGCAGATGATTGAAATATCACTTGATTGCAAAGTTTGATTAAAAACATGTCCATGTCTGTTTTTCTTCTTGCAGTTGAATAAGTCAGTTCCTTTTGTTTGCCAATAATTGGACACTTGTGAAGCAATTGTCTGATTATTGACCCATAACTACACAGATTGAATTGCTTCACATCTAATTATACCACTCTTCAAAAGCAAGAATGCTTGAGTTAAGCCTTTTTGCAGGCAGAACTGAATAACAATATCTTCACAAGTTGGTCACATATAAAACAATCACTTCAGAAGTCAGTCAAGTAGAAGAACAATGCTTCACACAAGTAGAAGGACATCGTTTCACAAGTAGGAATTGGTTAAACAATCCATTCTTTTACAAGTAGGATGAGGAAAAACATTTATTTTACAAGTAGGTCAAGTAGAATGGAACTGCAAGGTGCAACTATAATTGAGCAACAATCTCCTCTCAAATCCCTTAAGCAAGTTCACAAAACATAACACAAACTTGAGCTTCCCATTAAGCACAATGCCCGTTGAAGAGAAAACAGCAGAAAAGTGAAACATCCCACTCCAAATTCAATATCCAACCAGCCAGGATTGATGACAAAGGAAGCCTTCAGCAAATTACATAGCATTTATTGATTCAGGACATTCTGTACTGTCACTTTTCACAGTGAAAACGTGCAACAAGTGTTCCTGGAAAAAGAACCATGCAACTTGCAAGGGTTACAACAGACCGATATGTCTGGTCAACAAACTTCAGAACATGTACCGACCATCAGCAATTTGGCAACACACAACAAGATGGCAATTACAATCCACCTCTAAGTCGCAGCACAAGATGCAAAGTGGACTCCTTCTGGATGTTGTAATCCGCCAAAGTACGCCCATCTTCCAGCTGTTTACCGGCGAAGATGAGACGCTGCTGGTCAGGTGGGATACCTTCCTTGTCCTGAATCTTGGTCTTCACATTGTCGATAGTATCAGAGCTCTCCACCTCCAGAGTTATGGTCTTACCGGTGAGCGTCTTCACAAAGATTTGCATACCTCCTCTGAGACGCAGCACCAGATGAAGGGTAGATTCCTTCTGGATGTTGTAGTCCGCCAAAGTGCGACCATCTTCCAACTGCTTGCCGGCAAAGATGAGGCGTTGCTGATCAGGAGGGATGCCCTCTTTGTCCTGGATCTTGGTCTTGACGTTGTCTATGGTATCAGAGCTTTCCACCTCCAAGGTAATCGTCTTACCTGTCAGGGTCTTCACGAAGATTTGCATGCCTCCTCTCAGACGCAGAACCAGATGCAGAGTAGACTCCTTCTGGATGTTGTAGTCCGCAAGGGTGCGACCATCCTCCAACTGCTTTCCCGCAAAGATAAGACGCTGCTGATCAGGGGGAATACCCTCCTTGTCCTGGATCTTCGTCTTCACGTTATCGATGGTATCAGAACTCTCCACCTCTAAGGTAATAGTCTTCCCCGTCAACGTCTTCACGAAGATCTGCATGCCTCCTCTGAGACGCAGCACCAAGTGGAGAGTCGACTCCTTCTGAATATTATAATCTGCCAAAGTACGCCCGTCTTCCAATTGCTTCCCGGCAAAAATCAACCGCTGCTGATCCGGAGGAATACCCTCCTTATCCTGGATCTTCGTTTTCACATTGTCGATGGTATCGGAACTCTCCACCTCCAAGGTGATAGTCTTGCCCGTCAAAGTCTTGACAAAGATCTGCATCTTGAAAAACACTCTTCAGATACTCTCGTACAGACTTCGAAACCGAGAAATTATCAGGAAAGGTATGAGCAGAAAAAGAAATCTCGACAGCAGATCGCTCGACACAAGCTTGCCGTTAACAAGAGACAACGCAAGACGTTTGAGCACTAGGGCAACGAGAGAGCAACAAAAAGGAGAACGAAAGAGATTGTGGGAAGGAAAGGGTGCGAAGAGCGTTTTTTTATACACACAGCGGAATCACGTTGTTTCCTGCCCATCTGCCCGAGTCACGGCGGGTGTGGGGCCGGGTCCGAGACCGGGTGAAGCAGCCCTCAGGCGGTTACCGTCGGAGATTAGTTGCCAAAAAGGTGTTGGAATTTTCGAGACCTCGAATTTTTTTAATGTGCGAACGAATTTGACGAGACCTCGATTCTTTTGCGTGTGTGAAACGACTTCGACGAGACCTCGTTTTTCCGGGGGGTGTGTGGACGATTTCGACAAGACCTCGATTTTTTTGGGTGTGTGGACGGGACCGACCGTGCGGAGCACGGGTGACGGAAATTCCAAGGGAACTACGAAACTTCCGTCGGCGGTAACGATGGTACAAACTGATGGGCCACGCGCAAGCGAAGAAAAGGACGGCGGAAAATTCGCGTAGGATTTACGCATGGCAGGGCCAGCCGCCGTTCCGTTAGGTATAACGGGTTCATCCAGGGCCTGTTCCACCGGCCAGAGAGAACCGGCACCCACCCTTCAACCACGAAGGATGGATGGTAAGTGGTCAGGAAACAGTTATCTGTTGGTTTCCAGTTCCCTAGCTCTAACCATGGTGGTTAGCTTAGTTGCTTGTTTTATTACCAACTAATAATGAGAAAGTTTGTTAGTAGGTAGGTAATAAAACAGCCCTCTAAGAGAATCTCCCGCGGTGGTGCTCAGTAGGGGACCCTGCAAAAATATTTTTCACATGAATCTTAGTTCTTATAATTTTTCGCAACCCCACCCTCCATAAAACTGAAATTGGGATGGCAAATAGGTGGGGGGACTACTAATAGCAAACCACCTGGACCGATCATTATGATGGGCCAATCAGAAATACTGAACAGATGTCAAATCATATTTATTACACTCTTTTCTGAATGTATACAGCATTGCTGCAGCTTTTACCAGGCACCACAACGTGTGCAATTATGATGCCTAACATCATGGTGTTAACTTCTAAGAGTTTCAACATAATAATATTTCACGATAGGTATTTGTTTGTTGTTTGGATGTGACCCTACAATTTGTTAGGTCCCCCCATTTCACTTTTGGTATTTTTTGAAAAGCCATCAACAAGGCAATGTGCACCTTTGTCATTTCACAATTTTCAAACTGGTGAAGTGAAAACTATTGAATTTAGAGTGTCTTGCGTCTAGGGAAAGGCATTGATGTCAAGGCTCCTTTCCTGGAGTGAGAAATTGTGTTGTGCAAGGTGTCCTCAATTTCCCTTATGAAACCTCTCAAAGGTTGGGTTCGACCAAAACTCTATAGTTAACCCCACTTTGATATGATTAAAATAGTGTTGGGAAAAGTGACCTTACAAGAGGTTTAATAGACTTGGGCCAATGACATAGGTGGGCCACTAGCACTAATGAAAATAGTAACTAAAAGTTTTCTTCTAGATGCAAATGGCTCTACAAATACAATTTGTTAATTCCCAAGCTTCATAAACATTTACATACACATGAGAATAATTTATGATTTCTTAAATTTGAAAAACCAATATTTGACATCATCTTAATCATCATTTAATAAAGTGACAATTTTTTGCAAGTTTTTAAAATGGGCAAATGGCATATGATTTCCATGCTTGTTTTTAGGCCATTAAAAATACCTAGTAAATTGTTAGTAAGGATTTTATGGCAATGATGACAAAAGGCCAAAACTTTGAGTGACATCCTTATACAAAATTATATGGATGTGTTCATTGTCATTATGTTCATCTTTCGAATGCAATGTGATTTGTGCTGAGGTCATTCAATTTCACTTAAAATCACCCCTTTTGCTTCTACCAACTCCATAAGTATATAATGTTATTTGCACGATTGTTATATTGTGAGACTATGAGCATGAGCTTGTGAGCATGAGACTAGGAACAAAATGGAATATTTTTGAACATTTTTTTATGACGTGGATGCAATATATCAAAAATATTCTTTGTCACATTGGATAGAATTTTTGTTGATGTGGCAAAATATTCTACCATGTGTATACGGATGGATGAACAATCTATCCACTTCATTGCCACCTTTATTTGTTAATCCAATCCATTCCACTTGCACTACCTTAATTTCAAATATAATCACAAATCACCACTCCAAAATGTCATAAAAAAACGTTTTGTAATGTACCCAAACATAAAACATATATCAAGTATCTTATCATTAATTTTAAAATAAGAATTCATTATTATATTTTAATGTTCATGGATTTAATTCATCCATCATTTTTATTTTTCATCCATAATATGTATTTAAAGGTGCTTGAAAATGTTCTTTGGATGGTGGCTATTCATATAGAAACTTTCATGAAAGTTGCTTTGGGTGAAAAGACCTTATAATGAACAAAAAATGTTGTCACAACCTACAACCTCTACATTTCAAAATTGTATGTGTTTGAACTTTCACCAAGTTAATATTTTTAAAAAAATTCATTGTATTCATAATAAAATAGTTCAAAACCCAAAAAATAATGTTTTCAAAATAATTTTTTTAGAATATAATATTCATAACACTATAGTTTAAAATGAAAATATATTTCGAAAACCATTCAAACAATTGCCAAACTTGATGAAATAAAAAGTCATATATTGGATATGAATACTTGATTATACCATTTCAATTCCATAGAAAGAGTTCCATTCATGTGATTTAACAAAAAAACATTTAGATGAAATTCTTGATTCAAATTTTCACATAAGTGTGTGAAACTGAAAAAATGTTGAAAAGTTATTTTCTTTTGAAAGATAACAAGAATCGTGTTATAGGCCTAGTGTCAAATATCAATTTTATATGTTCCTCAAAACATGAAAGAAAATGAAAGAAAACTTGCCCCCAAAATAATACAAAATGTACTAAACCTTAAACCCAAGCTCTACCCCTTAATGTGCTTTCACCTTTTTTATCTAGGTCTCAAAAAAAGTATAAATAGAGGAAACCACTCCTCTCCCCCCAACTTCAATTACCTTTAACCTATTAAACTCCAATTTGTGACATAAAATCATTCATAATCCAAAGATTGTGTTTATGATGAGCATAAATTAGATTGTAATTACAACTTGTAATGTTTTTGTTTATTTGGGAATGTTACAACCAAGTCGTAGACTTGCATTTGTTCTTCGAAGGTTTTTGCTTTTAGGTGCATGCTCTATGTTGTTGCTTCAATTTTGCTTACAACAATTTTATGTTTAAAATTTTACCTTTGTAGTAATCCTAATGACCTTGTTTGCTACAACATTCCAAGCTTATGTTGGTTAATTCCTTTATCTCATAGTAGGATTTTGCATTAATGTGAAACCATTTATTGGTTGTCTAGAATTCATGTGCACATCAACATGAGTTTAAATGGGGTTTGATTTTAACATTGTTATGTATTCTCCAAGTTGTTGACATTTTTATAAAAGTTTACATTGTTGCACTATAAGATGTGTTCTTTTTCCATTAAATGTTTCTTGTAATGTAATGACTTTCTGTGGTCGAGATTCGAAATGTTGCAACTATTTAAATGTATTTACAAGCTACATCAACTTTGTTTGTTCAAGAATTTGTGGTGTTTAAGCTTGTGAGAGTTCAATAGATTTTGTGCAACTATTTGAACTTTTGTGCCTTCAATTGTTAACTCAAAATGGGGATCATATATGAGTATTTTCATTTTAAAAAACTCAAATGCACTTGGAAATTGGAATTCATTTGAATTTGGGTGGTGCAAGTTTTGCTGTAATGATTTTGAAATACATTCACTTACTTTAAAACCTTAATTTCCTTCTAGTGCACAATGACATTTCTCAAACCTTGAGCTCAAAATATTTCAAGCATTTAGACTTTTTGTAAAAGTTTCACCTCCCCATGTTGTATTTAATAATCAAGCAACCACCATTTACCCAAAAGTTGAGTTTTATTCAAGGATTATGTAATGGATGCCATTGCAAAACACGACCTGTACAAGAGTGGCAGCCATGCAAAGTTGTCAACAAAATATCTCATGGAGCATATGGATAAGTCACTCTCCAAAATGTTGGAGGACTGCTCACTCTCTCTTGTCCAACGTGTGGACATGATGCTTCAAATAGCAGAAGGGGTGAGGTACCTTCATAGCAA
>Ga0116229_10000999_pt1 | contig 42385 bp, 35 predicted proteins | sample S1TSphgellanicum_3_FD_87313 | JGI IMG/M metagenome (GOLD analysis project Ga0116229, IMG submission 87313) | Host-associated microbial communities from peat moss isolated from Minnesota, USA - S1T2_Fc - Sphagnum magellanicum MG | ecosystem: Host-associated > Plants > Peat moss > Unclassified...
CAGGCTTCCAATTGCCACAACGCCCCCTCGCGGGCGATCAGCCAGGCGAGCAGGAGATAGCTGAGCGTGAGCATGACGGCGCCGCCCACCAAACACTCCTTGTAGCGGCCGGTGCGGCTGATCAATTGGCCGCCCACCACCGAAGCGAGCAGATTGCCCAATATCTGCGGCAGCACCATCAGCCCCGCTTCGGCCGGAGGCAGCCCGCGCACCACCTGAAAATACAGTGGCAAGAACACGTTTGAGCCATAGAAGGCAAACCCGACGAGGCCGCAGCTGATCACACCCCACAGAAAGGCCTTGTTATGCACCAAATGCACGCTCAAAATCGGTTCTGCTGCGCGCCGTTCATGCGCGATCAGAACGACAAACCCGAACAGTGCAAGGCTGCCAAGCCCTAATATGAGTGGCGACGCCCAGGGTGCCTTGGTTCCACCCCAGCTCAGTGCCAGCAGCAAAGGCGTGGTGGCGGCGCCAATCAACACCGCGCCTGCGTAATCCACCTTGTGTCGCACGCGTGCAGATGCCGGCAGCGCCAACCCCAGCACCACCAAAACGATGGCCCCGAGCGGAAGATTGACCCAAAACACGGCGCGCCAGCTGAATGCGCTGGTCAATAGCCCGCCCACCACCGGCCCGGCCACGGTGCAGATCACGAACACGGCGGTGAAATAGCCTTGGTAACGCGCCCTTTCTCTTGGGGTGACGAAATCGCCGATGGTTGTCGACACCAGCGTGTAGATTCCGCCCGCCCCCAGCCCCTGAAGGCCGCGAAACAGAATCAGCTGAAGCATGCTCTGCGCGGCACCACATAAGGCCGAGCCCAGCAGAAAGACGGAGATGCAGACAAGAAACATGGCCCGTCTGCCGTACAGGTCGCTCAATTTGCCGTAGAGCGGCATGGTGATGGTTTGCGTCAGCATGAAGGCGGTAACAACCCAAGAGAGCTGCGATAGCCCGCCGAGTTCCGAAACAATACGCGGCAGGGCCGTATTGACGATCTGCTGGTCGAGGGCGGAGATGCTCAGCGCCAGCATCAATGCCGGCAGAATCACCGCAAGCCTAGGTTTCTGCGTTGCCATCAGCACTGCTTTAATGGGCCAGTTGAACTCTCGCCAGTCGGCGAAGTGCTGCCGGTGTCATTTCTTCGCGGCCGCAGCCGCCATGGCATCCACGTCCCGGCGGGCGGGCCGTTGCCGGCAACGCTCGGTCCAGGCCCGTATATTGGGATATTCGGCGAGATCGTGCCCAAAGCGGTCGGTGATCGTAAAGGTCTGCACGGCAAGATTGATGTCGGCAAGGGTGAAGTCGCCCAGTACGTAGTCTCGTCCGGCGAGGGCGGCTTCGAGTTCGGCGAATTTCGGCATCATTGCTGCCATCAGGCCATCGACATAGGCCTGGTCACGCTCTGCCGCGGATTTCATTACCAGATGCGGGAAAATGGCGCCGATATAATATTCGATTTCCGTGGCTGACCAGAACGTCCATTGCAGCACCCGCGCTTGCAGCACAGGGTGGTTTGGCCAGAGCCCGCCTTTTCCGTATGTTTGTGCCAGGTACATGTTGATGGCCATCGATTCGGTCATCACGATGGTACCGTCGCTCAGCGCCGGGATTTTGCCGCTGGGATTGATGGCGAGGTATTCGGGCGAGCGGGCGGAGCCATCCAGCGTGCTGATTGGCTTCCAGCCATGCTCAACGCCGATTTCCTTCGCCGTCCATAGGCACCTGGATGCGCGGGAGCCGATGCTTCCGTAAATGACGACCGACATGAGCAACTCCGAGCAGACATTCAAAGCGGGGTTGAACAGATACCGCTTTGGCCGCCACGCGACCGATGAATCGCTGGCCCGGTCATGAATATGCAAGAAGCTGCTATAGGCGTGATGGCCTCGCTATGATCATCGGTGGCTGAGATTGGAGTGCACCGTGACCCTGGATCAATTCACGCTCTATCATTTCCCCGGCTGCCCGTTTTCCGAGCGTGTGGAGACTCTGCTCGCTCTGAAGGGCCATGAGGGGGCGCTGCGCGACGTGATCGTGGACATCTCAGCGCCGCGGCCGGGCTGGCTGCTGGAAAAGACGGGCGGTGTCAGCACCTTGCCGGCGCTGGAAACGCCGGCGGGCATACTGGTCGAAAGCACGGCCATACTGCGTTTCCTCGATCGGGTAGTGGATGGGCCACGCATTGTGCATGCCGACCCCTATCGGCATGCAATCGAGGAAATGCTGGCCGCCTTGAGCGCGCCACTGTCAGCTGCCGGCTACAAGATGATTCTTAATCGGGACCGCGCTGCCAGCTCGGCGCTTGCGCGCGAGGTGGATGCCGCTTTTGCGCGCATCGATGCATTTTTGATCCGCCACGCCACCGCGGGCACGTTCTTGAACGAGGGTTTTGGCTGGGCGGAAATCATGCTGACGCCAGCGATGAAGCGCCTGTATTTTCTGGAATACTATGAAAATTATGCCATCGACCCGGCATTGCAGCGGGTGGTTGCCTGGCGTGCAGCTTGCCTTGCACATCCGGCCTGCCAGGCGCATGGGCGCGAGGAGATCATAAAACTCTACCACGATTATTCACGCGGCTTCGGCGGCGGCCGCATCCCTGACAACCGCAAAATCTCCAGCTACACCATCGATCCTCACTGGTCGCAACGCCCAATGCCACCGCGCGATAAATGGGCGGACACGGTCACTGACGCGGATCTTGGCCTGATCTCATAAAAGGAGTTTTGGCCTATTGGCGTGCGTTGTTTATTTGCACCGGTCGGGGGGTGATAAGTGGTGGGCTGATGCCCACCCTACGGTAGTGGCTAAAACGGGTTCGGCCTAGGCTGCGTAGGGCATACGCGCCGCAAAATGCCGGGCGATATCGATGCGCCTGGCGACCCAGACGTCTTTCCGGCTGGTTATGTGCTGCAGCAGTTTTCCCAACGCCTTTGCGCGCCCTGGCCGGCCCATGATGCGCAGATGCATGCCGATGGAGAGCATGCCGGACGCTGCTTCGTCGTAGAGGCAATCGAAACTGGCGGCGCAGTAATCCAGCCAATCCTGCGCCGTATAGGCGGGGTCGGACCACATCTTCATGTCGTTGGTATCGAGCTGATACGGCACAATCACAATTGGGAGGCCGGCTGGGGCATCCCAGAATGGGAGCTCGCCGGAAAAATCATCCATGTGGTAGAAAAAGCCCTCTTCAGCCAACAGACGCCGCGTGTTGTCGCTGGGCAAATAGCGGCTGAGCCAGCCCAGCGGCCGCTGCCCGGTTGTCTGTTCGATCGCCTGCACCGCCTGCCTGATGAAGGCCAGCTCCTGTGCCTCGTCCATCTTGTATTGAAATTGCCAGCGATAGCCGTGGCTGCACGCTTCGTGGCCCTGTGCGGTGATGGCGCGCGCAAGATTGGGAGCGTTTTCCAGCGCTTGGCCGCACACGGTCCATGTCGAGGCACAGTCGTGTTCTGCCAAGAGCCGCAGGATACGCGGGCCACCCACCTTGATCCCGAAAAGGTAATTGCTCTCATTGGCATGATTACGGATCGGCCCTTTGACGAACATGCCCAGTTCGTCCACCGCCTCCATCCCGGAATCGCCGCGAAGCACCGATCGCTCCGAGCCTTCCTCCATATTCACAACCAGCGAGACCGCCACGCGCTCCTGCTGTGGCCATGCAAATTCCTCAGTGCTCATGCCCTGTCCTTCAGCCCGCGGCGCCTGGCGCCGTTACGATCGCGCGGCCTGTTGCCAAATCCGGTGTTACCTGTGCCACCGGAACCGCGGCGCCGCGCTGCACCGCAGGCCTTGCGGCCATGGTCTCGAACCACCGGCCGAGATGTGGCAAGGGGCTGATATCCAGCTCCGCCCAGCCATGCTGTGCTATCCATGGCCAGCAGGCGATGTCGGCGATGGAATAATCGCCAGCGAGATAGGCGTGATCGGCCAAGTGCCGGTCCATCACCCCCATCAGCCGCAGCGCCTCGGTCTGGTAGCGTGCCATCACCGAGGGTAGACGCTCCGGGAAATAGCGCACGAACACGTTGGCCTGGCCCTGCATGGGGCCAAGGCCACCCATTTGCCACATCAGCCACTGCACCACCCGCGACCGGCCGCGCGTATCCTGCGGCAACAACATGCTGGTTTTCTCGGCGAGATACATCAGGATCGCGCCCGACTCGAATACCGCGAAATCCTGTTCTGCCCGATCAACAATCGCCGGTATGCGGCCATTCGGGTTGATCGCCTGGAACCAGGCGGATTTCTGCGCTCCGGACTTTAGATCGACAGGATGCACCGTGTAGGCAAGGCCCATCTCCTCAAGGGCGATGGAAACCTTGCGGCCGTTGGGCGTGGACCAGGTGTAGAGATCGATCATGCATCGACAGTGAAGGTGTAGCCAAGATGCTTGACCATATTGCGCTTGCTCAGGTCGCCGCCTTCAAAATCCCCGTCCGGCCCCTGGTTTTCCAGATCGTGGTTGGTTTCGTTAGTGCAGATGCAGATGAAATGTGTCTCGCCTTCGATGGGGAACGGCACTTCATGCCAGGTGCCTACTTCCATGACGATGCCGCCAGAGCCATCGAAATAAAACGCTGTCACGTCATCCACATTTGGCAGCGTGCCCAGGCTTTCATCCCAACTGCCATCCGGCTGACGGCATGTGGGTTTGCCCAGCACCATGTAGAATGGGCGGCCGGACATCGGGATGAAGGTCTGGGTATGCTTGGTGTGGAATTCCATCCAGCGCACGTTCAGCGGCCGCGGCTGGAAACTGACCAGATTCAGGCAGAGATCGTCATTGCCATGAAATTTAGCCGGCTGGGTGACGCGTACCTGCTTTCCGTAAAAATCCATCTTGTCACGATGCACGCCGCCAGGCTCACCGATCAGATAGCCATATCCGGCCAATGATTCCGGTGTGGCGACCACCGGCTTCAGCTTGCGCAGCACCGGTGCGTCCATGGTCTGGCTCATGCGGCTCTCCTGTAACGGTTTTGTAAATTCAGTTTTTGGCGGGTCTGTGCCGGTGTGAGTATGCGTGCGCCAAGATCGCGGGCGATGCGGATGGCTTTTTCCACCAGCTGCTCGTTGGTGGCGAGCACGCCACGTTCGAGGTAGAGATTATCTTCCAGACCCACCCGGAAATTGCCGCCCAGCAGCAGGGCCAGGGCCGCCATCGGCATTTCGTGCTGGGAAATGCCGAAGGCGGCCCAGATGGCATTGGGCGGCAGCATGGAGCGCATGCCGATAATGGCCTCCGCGGTGGCCGGCGCGCCGCCATCGATGCCCAGGCAGAACTGGAACAGTGGATCGCCGGGGATGACGCCGCGCCCGATCAGTTTCAGGGCAATGCCCACCTGGCCCATATCGAACACTTCCAGCTCCGGCTTCACCCCCCATTCCATCGCATGCCGGGCCATACGCTCCAGGTCGGCGGTGCGATTGATGGCGATGCCATCGCCGAAATTCATGCTGCCGCAATCGAGCGTGCAGATCTCCGGCCGCAACCGGTCGATATGCTCCATCCGTTCATAGGGCGTGGCCATGTCGGTGCCCTCGGCGATCAGGCCTGGATTATCCGCGTCCAGCACAAGTTTGCCGCCCATGCCGGCGGTCAGGTTCAGGATCACGTCCACGTCAGACGCCCTTACCCGCTCCACCACCTCGTCGTAATACTCGAGCTTGCGGGAGGCTTGCCCGGTCGCGGGATCGCGCACATGGATATGCACAATGGCCGCCCCCGCCCGCGCTGCCGACAAGCACGATTCAGCGATCTGCGCCGGCGTTACCGGCACGTGGGGGCTTCGCCCTGTGGAATCGCCGGCGCCGGTGACGGCGCAGCTCACAAAGACGTCCTGATTCATCGGGTTCACCTTACGTAGCACCCTCATAACAGCACATTTGGCCGCCGATACCGATACCGCTCCCCCGTTTGTCCGAGGAACGGACACATAGGCCGCGTCTATCTGACGATACAGGTGCAGCGAAGCCCGCGCCCCATTTGAGAGCGCTGGCACCGTGTCGCATGGGTTCGGGCCGGTTGCGAGGCTGGCCGCCCGGGCAAAGCCGGGCTGTTCGCCGGAGCTATGCAAACACCTTCAGCCGAGCGGCGCCTGGCTGTCTTCTTCATCCTCAGCGGTCTGTTGACAGCGGTGAGAACAGGGAGATACGTTATAACATAACGTATGAACGAGCGTTCAATGACTCATTTCCGCCGGGTATTGGGGACCAGCGCTTTGGCGGCGCTGCCACTGGCTCTCGGTACGGTGTGCGCCGCGCAAACTGCTCCAAACCCGGTGCCAAACGCTGTCAATGCCTCGCGCAATCCAGCACCGGCGGAAGTGACCGAAAACATTGTTGTCACCGCAACGAAGCTGCAGAAGGCGCGCAGCCAAATCCAGACACGTATTGGCGCAACCATCTACACGCTCAGCAGCCAGGCTATTAAGAACCAACCCGGCGGCGAAGACATCCCGCTAAATCAAACACTTCTGCAAGCTCCCGGCGTGTCCCAGGATTCGTTCGGGCAAATCCATCTCCGCAACGACCACGGCAACATCCAATACCGCATTGATGGGGTTATCTTGCCGGAAGGCATCAGTTTTTTTGGCCAGAGCCTGACCTCGCGCTTTGCCTCTTCCATTGATCTGATAACCGGGTCTTTGCCCGCACAGTACGGTCTGGTCACGACAGGGATTGTTGACATCCAGACCAAGGCCGGCGCGTTCGATAAAGGTGGCTCGATCGGCCTTTATGGCGGTAGCCGTGACTGGCTGGAGCCAAGTGCCGAATTTTACGGGTCCAGGGGGAACGTAAACTACTACTTCGCCGGCGATTATCTGCAGAACGATATCGGTATTGAAAATCCTACTGGGTCCAATAACCCCCTGCATGACAATACGCAGCAAGGGCACGGCTTCGGTTACGTTGAGGACATCATCGATTCGTCCAGCAAGTTTAGTGCGATCTTCGGCGTCTACCAAGGCGCATTCCAGATTCCGGACAATCCCGGGCAGCCGACAGCCTATACCCTGGGCAATCTAAGTTCGTTCAATTCGGCGCTGCTGAATGAGAGCCAGACCGAGAGCAACGATTATGGCGTTCTGACCTACTTGAAAGCGGAGGACGATTACAGCTTGCAGATATCCGCCTTCGAGCGATATAGCCGCCTGGCTTACACGCCCGATCACACGGGCGACTTGCTGTTTTATGGCCTCTCCCAGAATGCCGTGCGAGCCGACATTGCGGAAGGCGTTCAAGCGGATGGCAGCTATCAGGCCACTGACGCCCATACACTCCGGTTCGGCCTTCTTTTTACGGGCGAGCGTGCGACGGCGAGCGCAAGGTCCCAGGTTTTTCCTTGCCTCGTGGCCGATTGCTCAAGCGTCGGTAGCAGCCCGGTTTCAATCGTCGACGGATCGGGGCAGACCGGTTTCACTTACAGTGCCTATCTGCAGGATGAGTGGCACGTTGTCCCGACTTTGACTGTCAATTACGGTTTGCGCCTTGATGTGCTTAACGCCTATACCGACACCGAGCAGCTGAGTCCGCGTCTGAATCTGGTCTGGAAGCCGGATGGCGCTACCGCCTTGCATGCCGGCTATTCGCGCTACTTTACGCCTCCGTCGCTGGAAAACATCGCCGGGCAGTCGATTTCCAAGTTTGCCGGCACAACAGGATATCCCGGGGGCTACACGCCGGCAAGCCCGCCCTTGGACAGCTTGATCCTGCCTGAACGCTCCAACTATTTCGATGTCGGCGCAGAGCATGTATTTTTCCCCGGCTTCAAGCTTGGTGTTGACGGATACTGGAAAATCACGCGCGATCTGATCGATGAAGGGCAGTTCGGTGCACCCATAATCCTATCCGTGTTTAACTATGCTCACGCCAATGTGCTGGGCGTAGAATTAACCGGCACCTACGATGTCGGCAAGTTTTCGGCCTATGGCAATTTGTCGATAGGGCGGGAGCGCGCAACGCAGCTCGTTTCACAACAATTCAACTTCAACCCACAAGACCTCGCCTATCTTGCCGATCATTACATTTACACCGATCACAGCCAATTCTATACGGCCTCTGCCGGAGCTTCCTACAATTTATATGGCACCCACTTGAATGCCGATCTTATTTACGGAACCGGTCTGCGTGAGGATGCTGGCGACGTTCCCAACGGCGGTGCCGTGGCGCCGTATCTGCAACTCAATCTTGGCGCTACGCACACTTTCCAGGATGTGTTCGGCGCGCCTCTGGAGGTGAATGCCTCGATCATCAACGTGACCGACCGCGTTTACGAAATACGCTCCGGCACCGGGGTGGGTGTATTTGCGCCGCAATACGGGCCTCGCCGGGCATTTTATGCGGGAATCAGGACGTTCTTCTAGGGCATGATCGGCCTGACGGATGCGGTGCCGTTTCCAGTCAGGCTGAAGCGCTCTCGCAAAATTCGGCGCGGATCAGCGCGGAGTGCTCGCCGATGCCGGGCACCGGCCCGAGCGCAGCCTGGGCACCGGTCCGCACCGGTGGCGCAATCAGGCGGATCGTGCCGTGCTCGCTGCCGACAGCCACTCTGCGCAACGCTGGATGCGCGGCCAATTCGGCCATGTCATTGACGAACCCATAGGCGGTCTGCGCGCGTTGCAGCCGGCCCACCGCCGTGTTCCTGGTGAGCCCGGCAAAGACCGAGGCCACGCAGGATTCAACGCCGGCGCGATTGCCCACCCGCGCCTCGTTGCTGTCGAAACCTGTATCCTTCGGCAGAAGCGGTTGCAGCAGCACATCGGCGCAGAATGCCGCCCACTCCCGTTCATTCTGAATCGAGATCAGCACCTGACTGCCATCTTCCAGCGCGAATGCGCCATAGGGGCAGATCGATGGGTGCGCCAGCCCTAGGCGAGGCGGTTGAATGCCGGTGCCTTCGAAATAGAGCAACGGCACGTTCATCCAGTCGGCCATGGCATCGAACAGGCTCACGGACAGGCCTTGCCCGTGCCCGGTGATCCCGCGCGCAATCAGCGCCTCCAGCGCGCCTGAATAGGCAGTCAACCCGCAGGCAATATCGCAGACCGAAACACCCACCCGCCCCGGCCCAGCGGGATGGCCGGTGACGCTGGCCAGGCCGCTTTCCGCCTGTACCAGCAGATCATACGCCTTCATACCGGCATAGGCGCCATCCTCGCCATAGCCGGAAATATCCAGCGTGATCAGCCTGGGATAAAGCGCCCGCAGCGCGGCTGACCCGAAACCTGCCCGCTCCGCGGCGCCCGGAGCCAGATTTTGAATGAAAATATCCGTTTTGGAGAGGATGCGATGCAGCAGATCGGCATCCTGCTTCGCCTTGATATCGGCTACCAGGCTCTGCTTACCGCGATTGAGCCACACAAAATAGCTGGAAAGCCCGGAGGCTGCGCTGTCGTAACGCCGCGCGAAATCGCCCTCCGGCCGCTCTATCTTGATCACCCGTGCGCCGGCATCGGCCAGCCGCATTGAGCAATAGGGAGCGGCAACCGCCTGCTCCAGGGCCACCACCGTCAGCCCTGTAAGCGGCTGTTGCATTCAAATACCAACAAGCAATCGAACTTGAAAATGAATGCCCCTCAGACTCATTCGGTCTTCAAGTCCATATTCGGCGCGCGGGCGATTCATTTTCAAGCTCTCAGTAACTGCGCGGCAGGCCAAGCACGTGCTCGGCCACATAGGAAAGGATCAGATTGGTGCTGATCGGCGCCACCTGGTACAGGCGTGTTTCGCGGAACTTCCTTTCCACATCATATTCTTCGGCAAAGCCGAAACCGCCATGGGTCTGCACGCAAGCCTCGGCGCAGGCCCAGGAGGCATCGGCGGCCAGCAGCTTGGCCATGTTGGCCTGTTCGCCGGCATTCTCGCCTGCTTCGTAAAGCCGGCAGCCTTCGCGCACCATCAGCCTTGCCGCCTGCAATTGCGCATAGCCGCGCGCAATGGGGAACGCGATGCCCTGGTTCTGGCCGATCGGCCGGCCAAACACCTGCCGTTCCTTGGCGTAGGCAACGGATTTTTCGGTGAACCAGGTGCCGTCGCCCACACATTCAGCCGCAATCAGCAGGCGCTCCGCGTTCATCCCGTCCAAGATGTATTTGAAGCCGTGTCCTTCCTCGCCCACCAGGTTTTTTGCTGGCACGCGAAGATTATCGAAGAACACCTCGCAGCTATTATGGTTCATCATCGTGCGGATCGGCTTGATCGTCAGGCCATGTCCGGCCGCCTCCCGCATATCCACCAGGATGGTTGAAAGACCTGCGGTTTTCTTGGCCACCTGATCGCGCGGGGTGGTGCGGGCCAGAAGCAGCATCAGGTCGGAATGTTCGGCGCGGCTGGTCCAGACTTTTTGGCCGTTTACCACGAACATGTCGCCCTCTCGCCGCGCCGTGGTGCGCAAGGCGGTGGTATCCGTGCCGCTGCCGGGCTCGGTTACGCCAAAGGCCTGCAGCCGCAAGGCGCCGGATGCGATCTGCGGCAGGTATTGCGCCTTCATCTCCGGCGAACCGTGGCGCAGGATGGTGCCCATCATGTAAACCTGCGCGTGGCAGGCGCTGCCGTTGCAGCCGGCAGCCTGGATGGTTTCCAGAATGGCCGCCGCCGCCGAAAGCGGCAGGCCTGAGCCGCCATATTCTTCCGGGATCAGCACCGACAGATAGCCAGCTTGCGTCAATGCGCTTACGAATTCGGTGGGATAGCCGCGCACCCTGTCGAGCTCACGCCAATAAGCACCTGGGAAACCTGCGCAGAGTTTGCGCACCTCCTGACAGATTTCGGCGTAATCGTGATCTTTCTCGTTCATCTGGACCTGCCTATCGATCTGTTTCCGCGGTCGCGCGCACGCAGATGGCGCCATCGGGATTGCGTGTTTGCAGGTGCCATTCGCCCGGCCGCTCCGGCTTGGGCCAGGCTTCCAGCTGCAGCTTCTGGCCGGCAAAAGCCGGCGATTCGGCGCGGAAATCGAATCGCTGTAACCGCGCGCCCGGCGCGGCACGCTGCAAATGCCCCGCGAGAAGAATGGCCTGCAACGGGCCATGCACCACAAGCCCCGGGTAATGCTCAATTTCCGTCGCGTAGGCAAGATCGTAGTGAATGCGGTGGGCGTTGAAGGTGAGCGCCGAGAAGCGGAACAGCAGCTTTGCGTCTGGCACAATACTATCCACAACAGCGCCTGCAGCTGCGGGTGGTGCCGCGAACGCCGCCGCTGCCCGCGCGGCCGGCGGCGCGCGAAACACCAGATCCTGTTCCTCTTCGATCACCACGCCCGCTTCGTGACGTATCCGATGCAGCAAAGTAACAAAACGCAATGCCCCGCTACGGCCCTGCCGCTCGGTAACGCTGGCAACGCTGGTCTTGCGCGACACGGTTTGCCCAATCACCAGTTCGCCCAGGAAGCGCAGCCGGCCGCCTGCCCACATGCGCGCCGGCAGGTTTGGATCGCGCGGCACAAGCCCGCCCTGGGCGCGATGACCGTCATTGCCCAAGGCGTGGCTGGGCACTGGATCGAGGAACAACAGCCAGTGCCACAGAGGCGGGACGGCCGTGGCATAAGCCGATGCGGGCAGATCGAGGCAGGCGGCAAGCCCGGCCATCGGCGCCTGCGACACCACATCTTGCTGTATGGCTATCTGGTCGTCAGCACTTGCGGTCATCGGGCGAATGGTATGGTCTCAAAGCTGGGCGGCCACCAACGGGGCGGCAGCAAGCCGCCCGTATAGCGCCCCTCCGCCCGCGGATGCGAGCCATGCTACAGAGTTATGCAATCGCCGCACGTGGTGACTTGCGGAAGCTGGGCATCCCGGCGAGTTTGCCGCCGAAGAGGAAGGACCCACAGTGACCGACACCCGACTGCGCGAAAAGCTTGATGCAAAAGGCTTCTTCGTCGTGCCTGGCATTCAGGACATGATCACCGCGGTGATCGCCGACCGGGTCGGCTTCGACGTGGTGTATGGCACCGGCTATTGGCTGACCGCCTCCTGCTACGGGCTGCCCGATGCCGGCATCGTGAGCTACACGCAGATGGTCGATCGCATGGCGACATTGGCGCGCAGCAGCAAGGCCGGGGTGATCGCCGATGCCGATACCGGCTATGGTGGGCTGCTGAACGTGCACCACACGGTGCGTGGCTACGAGGAAGCCGGGGTGAGCGGCATCCAGATCGAAGATCAGGAATTTCCGAAAAAATGCGGCCACACGCCGTTCAAACGCGTGTTGCCGGTGGCCGACATGGTGGAGAAGGTGAAGGTAGCCTGTGAGGCGCGGCGCCATCCCGAAACCACCGTAATCATTGCCCGCACGGATGCGCGGCAGAGCGAAGGCCTGGATGGCGCGCTCCGCCGCGGCGAAGCCTATCGCAAGGCGGGGGCCGATGTGGTGTTCGTCGAAGCCTTGCAGAGTGAGGAAGAGATGCGCATCGCGTGCGACCGAATCGATGCGCCGATGATGGCCAACATGGCCGATGGCGGCCTCACCCCTATCCTGCCCGCGAAAACCCTGGCTGAGATTGGCTACGCTTTCGCCATCTATCCCTCGATGACCAGCCTGGTTGCCGCGGCCGCCATGGAAACTGCCCTGCAACGCCTGAAATCCGACGGTCTGAGCCAGGTTTCCGACATTCCGATGTTCGACTTCAAAACCTTTTGCAGCATGATCGGCTTCGAAGATGTGTGGGCGTTCGAACGCAAATGGGCCCGCGAAGCTTGAGCGCTTACGCGCCCAAGAATGCTGTAATCCGTTGTGCCGCCAAATCCGGCTGCTCGATCACCAGGTAGTGCCCGCACTCTGGCAGCACCTCCAGCTGCGCGCCGGGGATCAGATCCTTCACCAGGGAAAAGCCAATGCCGCTGGCTGAGGGTGCAAATGGCGTCATGTTATCCTCGGCGCCCGCCAGCAACAGCGTTGGCGCCCGCACCAGTGGCGCGAGGGGGCTCAAATCGCCGCGCTCGATCGCCTCGGTGCCGGCGATGAAGGCTTCGGGTGAGGTGGCGCTAAAGGCCGTGCGCATGCCGGCAAGCTGCGCCTGCGCTTCCGGCCGATCATAAAAGCCACGGGCGAAGCCGGCGACCGAGGTCAGGTCGGCCACCGCTTCCATCCCGCTATCCCGCGCGGCGCGTTTCCAGGTGCCGCGCATCATCCGCGCCGCATTATCGTAACGCGCGATGAAACATGAAAGGATCAGTCTGCCGACGGCATCCGGGTGGTTGGCCGCCAAAGTCAGCGCGATCATCGCGCCGAAGGATGTGCCGTGAATATCGATGCGCTCATGCCCCAGCGCCCGGATGAAGCTGAGAACCTGGGTTGCAATGCCGGCCATATCGGGCGCCAGTCGGCCGCGGCTTTCGCCATAGCCGGGCAGATCGAAATCGATCACTTCGACATGCGGTGCCATCGCCGGGGTGAGTTTTTCGAAATTGCGGTGCCCGAAGGCGGAACCGTGAATATGCAATAGTGGCTTGCCAGCGCCGCTGCGCTTGAACCAGATGGTCTCGCCGCCCGGTAGATCGACACTGCTCATGGCTGGTCTCCATTGCCAATGATGCAAGCCTGCATCAAGGCATTTACATTTTCGGCGGCAGGCAACGCCCACGCGGCATCCAGCACGGCCCGTACCTGGCCGGAGGACAACACGCCCTCGGCAGATTGGCGGAACACCAATGACAATTCGTCATCGCTCATCGGGTTGTTCGGCGTTCCACGAAACGCGGGAATGGCGATGCTGTCGGCGCTGCCATCCGCGTAATCGATGGCCAGCGTCGCGCCCTCGAAATTGTTCTGCGCGGGATCGGCGACAAGATCGATGCGTTCACGCAGCGCGATGATGTCCGGATCGCTGGTGGCGGCATGCAGCATCTCCGCCAAGGTGAAGCGGCCTCGTATCCAGGAGGCGGCAACGCAATGGCGCAGGTCGAAGCGCGCCTCCAGTTCAGAGGTCGGCACGCCCCAACGCTGCGCCCGTTCATCGGCGATCTCGACCACAATTTTGGTGACGCCGAAGCGCATGCGCGCCGGCACCCGGCCATCGGCGCGGGCGAGCAGAGTGAGTGTGCATTCGATCGGGCCATGGGTGATGGTCTCGGTCGGCACTGTCTTGTAGCTCTGACCCATGATGCGCCAAGGCGTTCCGAGCGCATCCAGCACGGTGGCAATCTTGCTGGTGGGCTCATCGGAATAGGAGGAGAGCATGGCCTTGTCGCCCTCGAACGCCAGTTCTGGCGCATCCAGGCCAAGGCCGGCGAGATCGCATGCGACCAGCCCGTTGCGGGCGGTCGCCGCCATCACATAAGGCAGCGCCGAACTGCCGGCTGATTGATAGAATCCCATGCCGCTATTCATTGCCAGGCCGAGCGCGTTGCGCATGGCCGCGTCATCCAGGCCGCGTAAAATGGCGCACGCAGCAGCGCCACCAATGGCGCCGGTCAGGCCGCCCGGGATGAAGCCACGAAAATACGCTGTCGGCATCAGGATCGCCGCACAGGCCAGCTCCACCTCTATCCCCAAAGCCAGCGCATCGAGCATCGCGGCGCCGGACTGCCCACCTTGTTCGGCGGCCGCCAGCACCGCCGGAAGAACGCCTGAGACGGCGTGCTGAAAGCTGGGGATATAGGTCTCGTTGAAATCCAGGACCTCGAACAGGGCGGCGTTCACCATCGCGGCGTGTTCGGCGGGCAGACGCGTGCCGCGCCACAGAACGGTGGTGTTGCCGCCGCCGCGCTGCATTGCCCATTCGTGCAAAATGTTCACGCAAGGATGCGTGGCTGCACCAACCGAGGCCTTGAGCTGGTTTACCAGCAGCCGGTTCGCTTCGTGCCTGATTGCCGTAGGAACGCCCTGCGCCTGCTGCGCGCGCACGAATGCCACGAGCCGGGCAGTGACGCTGCTCATGCCGAAACACCATCCGACACGTCGCCGTACATCCAGTGCAGCAGACCCGGATCCGTCTGATGCACGGCGTTGAGTGACGTGATCGCTGCAACGGCGGCATAGCCGCGCAGCCCGGCCAGAGTGGGCCTGCCGCGATAGTTGAAGCTGTAGACAGCCGGAACAGGATAAGCGTGCACGGTGGCGATCTGCTCGGCATGGTGCGCGGCGATCAGACCTCTGGCGGCTGAAACATCGCTCAACACCAGATCGATCCATGCCTGGTATTGCTGCTCGGCGGGATGGGTCTTCACCGGATAACCGGCTTTGCGTTCCGCCTCCATATCCGGCACTTCGAACAGGCTGAGACGCACCCGTTGCACGCCTTGGGTGGCCGCCCATGCCGCCGCCAATTCCCGCATGGCAGACTGGAACGACGCCAAATCGCCTGTCTTGCGGAAGAACACACCGAAGGTCGGCGCTCGTACCGGGCCGGCAGGTGCGGCAATGCCGGTATTGTCGATCAAGGTATGGCCGTTGCGACCCAGCACACGATAGGTGGTGCTGCGATCAACGATCATGTCGATATCAGCCAGGATGCTGCGCAACTCGGCCGGGCCTGGCGACTGGCCAAAAGCGGCGAGCCCGGCTTCATCGGCGTATCGTACATCCGACAGCCACATCAGCTGCGCATCGGATGGGCAGTCGAAGGCAATACCGGGGACGGTGCCGAACAATCCCGCGTCAACCGGATCGAGCGGGTAATGCCTGTACTCGTAAATGCCGGCCCGCCGCGCGATGGCGGGGCTGTGGGCATCGCGCCAATAGGGCCGCACGCGGGCCAGATCGAGATGCGGCAATTTCCAGCCGCACGTCACCCGGCAGATCTGGGCGCGGTTTTCTATGCTGGGCAATGTATCTTGCATAACGGCATGATCCGTCAGGGAGAAGCTGGGAGACGCGCATAGGCCTCTCGCCTCGGCTCCGGGCAACGGCAATTGCAGATACGTGCAACGCCTCACACCGCTCTCTGTGGCCTCAACTGGCTGACGTGAAATCAGCGGCAATCAGGCCCGAACGGGTGATGTCCAGTCCAGCTCCGGCTTTTCGCGGAGAATGTCCACGCCGGGCAGGCCTGCCTGCTGTTGGGTCAGCCCATAGACCTTCACCCCGGATGCATCAGGCACGATCAGATGCGAGCCGGTGCCGCTATCGGCCTGCCCGTTGCCGGACTGGTTGGCAAAGCCCGAAATCGGCCAGCTTGGATGGGCGGGAAGCAGTTTTGGCGCAATCATGGTCAGATTACGGATGGTGATGCTGGAAGGGTCATGGAACGCCAGGCCGTTCCTATCCTGGTTCTCGCCAGAATAATGGATTACCCAGCCCGCATCCGAGCCAGGCCCCTTTTCGCAGACAAGGCCCTCGATATCCAGCACGCCGCCATCCGGCACGTCCAGGCAGGCTGAGGCAGTGCCGTCACCGGTCAGCAAGCGGGTGCGCCTTATCACCGTTTTCGCCGCACGGCTCTTCAATAGATGGCCAATGGTCGCCCGGGTGGAGAGCACATCTTCCACGGTCAGTACATCCACCGCCCCGATATACACATTATGCGTGCTGCCAGGCGGTTCACCGTTGCGGGTGAATTCGCAACGCCGCAGGGTAACGGTCTGACCCGGCGACCCGCCGAGCAGGCCATTATCGCAGCCGCTGATCGTGACATCCTCGAACAGGAAATTGCCGTTTTTCGCCTGGCCGCCCGGGTTGGTTTCGATGCGCACTGCCGCGTAATTGCCGTATCCGTCGGCGCGGCGGAAGCCGCTGAAAGTCAACCGGCGAAACACCGCATCATAGTCGCTGGTGATCCATGCCCCTTTCTGGTAATAAATAACGCCGTCACCGCCGCCGACGCAGCGCAGATCCGGTGCCGGTTTGCCCGGCTCGCCTTCGATAATCGCAGGGCCGCTCAATATGCCGTGGTAAGGTGGCCAGCCGCCGTGATTGCTATTCGGCCATTTGCGGCTATAGGTGTCGAAATCATTGTCGTAATAACCGGGCGGGCCGGGGCTGATAATCATGTGAATGGGGTCGTGGTTCGGCACCGCGGCGAATTGGTCCCATTTCTTGATCAGCCGCTCGCCGGCCGCGGTGATTGATTCGTACGGCTTTCCAGGGCCGACCAACAGAATTTCGGCGCGCCCATCGGCAACTTGCGCCGGCACCATGGCGGGCGCAGGCTTCGAGCGATCGATCCTGGTGCGTGATGCCGCGTCGGCCGCGGGCGGGCTTGCCAGCGCCGCGCAGGCGGCGCCCGCCAGCATTGCCCGCCGGCCGGCTTGTGGAGCATCGAGCTTTTCCGACATCTACGCCTATCCAGCAATTCGTGATATGCGCGCTTCAGGCAAGTGCACGCTCGATTGCTTGGCTCACCAAGGGATGATCCGGTGGCGTGTCCGGCGAAAACCGCGCGACCACCTCGCCCGTCTTGTTCACCAGAAATTTTTCAAAATTCCACATCACGTCGACATCGTTGTCGATCTTTATGCCATATCCTTGCAACTTGGCCTTGAAATCGCTGCCTTCGGGCGCCGTCGCCTTCGGTTGCGCTTCGGTGAGGTGCTTGTAGAGCGGATGCTGGTCATCTCCCTTCACCGAGATTTTTGCGAACATCGGGAAACTGACATCATATTTCGAGGTGCAGAAATCCTGGATCTCCTCGTTTGTTCCAGGTTCCTGGCCGCCAAAATTATTGGCTGGAAACCCTGCAACTTCCAATCCACGCGGCGCATAGGTTTCGTAGAGTTTTTCAAGTGCTGTATATTGCGGCGTGAGGCCGCATTTTGAAGCAACATTCACCACCAGCACCACGCGCCCATCATAGGCACCGAGGGTTGTATCGGTGCCATCGATCCGTTTAACCGGTATGGTCTGTAGCGTGGTGCTCATCTGGGTGTCATCTCCTGCTCAGCGATCGCAGAACAGCCCAGATTGCCCAAAGCGGCAAGAGGCAGGGTGGCCGCCATGCGCCGCTTATCGTACATACGGGCCGTCATACACCATAAGGCGGGGCGCCTCGCCAGCCGGATTTCCACACAAAATCCGCTCGGCGCCCTGTCCGGGCAGCAACTCGCTGGACCATCACGTATTAAGCCGATGGAGGTACAGAGATGACAAAAGCACCAAGAACCATGACCGACACCGGGGCAACACCGGTGGAACCGCCGAAATCCGCCGGCAAGCCGAACGCCCTTCAGCAGAAACTGCAGCCGTCCGAGGCGCTCGCAGCCATTGTCGGCGCGGCCCCGATCGCCCGCGGCGAGGTGGTGAGCAAGGTCTGGGCCCATATCAAGACGCATCGTCTGCAGAACCCCAAGGATGGCCGGGAAATCCTGGCCGACGAAAAATTGCAGAAGGTCTTCGGCAAGGATAAGGTCACCATGTTCGAGATGAACAAGCATCTCGCACAGCATCTGAGATAGACTATTTGCCGGGGGGCCGGGACGACATGACTGCGAAATCGAAATATGGGCTGGCGTTGATCGCGGTTATCGTCGCGGCTGGGATTGCAGGCTTTGTCGTTTGGCAAAAATCCGCGGCGCCGGTGAAGCAAGTGCCGGCGGCTACGGTTTCTCCGCCCTCTGCCCCATCCGCCACGCCGCCCGCCGACTGTCTGCTCCCTGGGCCGGCGCCGGTGCCGCCGGATGGGGGTAGCGCCACCGATGCCGATATGAAGCTGGGGCATGATACCATCCAGAACTTCGTACTCAGCCTGGAAGCCTACCAGGCGTGCCGCAACGCCCAGATCGACCATGCCGGCGCCAATGTGTCGGAGAAACAGAAGCAGGCATGGATCGATGACGGGAATGCCGCCATCGATCAAGCCAATGCCTTGGCCAGTGCGTTCTCGGTTCAACTGAAGATATTCAAGGCACGCAATCCCGGGCATTAACGCAACGCATCTGGCCCGGGGGCCGGGTGCTGGCCTGACGCGGTTGTTATCCGGCCACTCTCTGCGCCAGTCCGTGCTCGGAAACCGCCATGTTGCGACCGCGATTCTTCGCCTCATATAGCAGGCGATCGGCGGCTGCGGTCAGGGCCTGGGTCGTATCTGATCTGGTCGGGTTCTCCAGCGCAGCGACGCCGAAGCTTGCGGTGACGTAGCCGCCAGGCGCGGACGACTGAACAATCTCCAGGTCTTCAATCGCCATTCGCATGGTTTCGGCGATACGCAAGGAGTTGGCCGCGTTACTTCCGGGCAGGATCACGACGAACTCCTCGCCCCCGTAACGCGCCGCCAAATCCTTTGGCCGGCGGACAAATTTCTGAATGGTGTTGGCGATCAGACGCAGGCAGTCATCGCCAGCGAGGTGGCCGTAGGCGTCATTATAGAGTTTGAAGTGATCGACATCGAGCAATATCATCGATATGGGCAAGCCACTGGCAACGCATCGCGCCAATTCCTCTTCCAGAAACACATCGAATGAACGCCGATTTGCCAGCCCGGTGAGTGGATCGAGCGAGGCCAGTTCCTTCAGCGTTTCGTTGGCGGCGCGCAAGGCTTCCTCGGCATCCTTTCTTGCGGTCACATCATGCATCGACAAAATGATGCTTTCGCCATCCGGCATCAGCTTGCCATTCGCTTCCAGCCAGAGCAGCGTGCCGTCCCGCCGCCTGGTGTGAAACAGCATCGTCGTCTGCCTGCAGCCATTGTGCAAAGCGGCCAATGCGGCCTCCGTCGCGGGCCAGTCTTCCGGAAGAACCATGGCCTGCAGTTTCTGCCCCAGGAGTTCGCTCGGCTGATATCCCGTCACCTGGAAATTGGAGGGAGAAATGAACGTCCAGCTGAGATCAGGCCCCAGACTGGCGACGATGTCGGTAACGTTCTCTGCCAGCAGCCGGTAAAGTGCTTCGCTTCGTTCCGCCAGGTCCAAGGATGCCTTGAGAGCCGCTTCACGTTCCGCGTTCAGTGTCGCATGCCGCCATTCCTCGGTATCGTCCCTGGTGGCGCCAAACAGGCATACCGGGCGGCCCGCACTATCGTATTGAACATGTCCCTGGGAAATGATGTGCCTTACCTCGCCGCTGGGTCGGAGCAGACACATCGCGTTTTCGAAACTTCCGCCCGTCTGGATTGCCCGCTCCATATCCGCCGTCATCACTGCTTGATCTGCCGGGCTGAAATAGGTGAGTGCGTGTGATAGCGATGGCGTGCAATGCGATCTGTCCCAGTCGAAGATTCGGCATATCTCGTCGGAGCAGGTGAATACCCGATCCGGCAGGCTGATGCGCCAATGCCCGAAATGCCCTATCTGTTCACCAAGCGCCAGTCCACGGTTGGCTTCGGTCAATTCCGCCTGGGTTGATCGCAGCTCCGCAATCCTGGCTTGCAGCTCCATTGGCGCCGGCAGCGCTACCAGTTTAGGTATAAGCGGCCAGAGGAGAAACGCGGTCGCAACGGAGAGGGCTGCCGTTAGCGCTTTGACCCCGCCTTCGACCCAATAAAGTGGATACCATAAAGTGACGACCGCGAATACATGCGTCATCCCGCAGGCGACGATGAATGCTGCAAACAGCCCAATTATGCCGGCGTAGATCAGGTCCTTGCGCTGACGAACCAGTGCGATCAGCGCCAAAGGAACCGAGAAATAGGCGGTGGCTATGAAAAGATCGGATAAGGCATGCAGCCAGAGAAGACCTGGTTGCCAAAGAAGGCAAAACCCGTGGGGGGTGAGGTCGGCTGACCCGAACAGGAATGACATCTCCGCAAACGCTCCCAATACCCGGCGGCGCTAAGGCATCGTCGGCAAATAAGTGCGTCGGCACGCCGACAAAGATGCCGTTTCAAACAAAAGCTTAGGGCCCGTTCGACCCCGTGACCATATTCGGTTAATGTCGAACGGGCCCTAAGAAAAATGTCTTATGGGGTGATAGAAATCCCGAATCGACCTGTGGCCACGGCCTGAGGAACGATGTACCGGCAACCCCGACCGCAACGCTCGCGGCCGCAGGGTGCAACACCGTTCTGCGATGGCGGTTCGTGCCAGGCGCGGCCCTCCGTGAGTGAAAGCTTCGTTCGTGATCGGGATCAGGATGGCTGGTAACGCGTTTATCATAGAGGGCGTTCACACAGCTGCAATCGCATTTTGCCCGGATGGCCGAGATAATTGGCCGGTTACATGATCAGAGGCCCATTGCGTGGTAAGTTTCCCTACCAAGCAATGGTGTTCCTCGACTCAGTCCGAGGTGAAAGAGGCCTGCAGAACCGGCGGCAGAGTCTGGTAACGTGCGGTGCCAATCCAGCAGCGCTGCACTTCCTGGTCATCATTGGCCCGAATGACATACCAGATGTTTTTCGAGTTCATGTCGAGAATGACAGTGGCTTTGTCGCCGGTGCAATCTTCGGACCGGCATTTGCTGGTGACAAGGTAATGGTCCACGCGCTCGACCTTGGTCGTGAGCTGATCGGAGTCGAAGCTTGCGCGCTTGGCCGGGGTCAGCATTCTTGGCAGTGTCTCGGCAACGGCAGGCAAGTCGAAGAATGTGCCGTCATGCGGCGAGAGCGATTCGGAGGCCTGGTGGCCGACCCATCTCTCCGCGCCATCCCATTGCGAGGTGCCGCTTGCCCACACCGAACTGACAGGCGCCAATACGGCGCAGCCGGCGATGAGGGCAGCCTGGGCGATGGATGCGCGCCGGCGGGCGGCGGTCGGAGAGACGGCTGCGGATGCAAAAGCGCCAAAGCGGGAAAAGAAGTTGTTCATTTGTATGCCCAATCTTAAATAAGCCCTGAACTGAACTCTGATCTATAATGTATAGAAATGGTCTAGTTCACGGCGTTAGTTGGAGATGAGTGGCCTAAGTCAGTATTAAGTGAAACAACGTCGGGTTCATCTAAAGGTCTTTCCGGCGAAGCCGCCTCGAAGCGGCGTCCAATCGGATTTGGTTAATGAAGTAATAATAGACAACCTGAGGTTGTCCTGCAAGCGAATTGCTCGCGGCAGCCGGGCATTTCGGGCCATTTTCGATCACATGAGAGTGATCCTGGGCGCGCGACGGCGCCGCCGCACCGCCCGCCATCTACTCTAACGCCTTGTTTTACCTAAAGTTTATCGGTGAGCGGGGCGGAATTGCCGGATTGGATCAGCGGTCCGAGGCAAGCCGCCACGGCGGCTTGAGCACAGCATGAATGGCTGAGTCTCGCTTTGGCGGGCAGTTTCTGCAACCGCCCGACGCCTGGATTACAACCTTAGGTGGTGGATCAGATAGGGTGAAGGCGCGAGCAGCTGCGCGGAACAGTGGCCGGCTTCGAGGACCCGATGGCCTCAGGGGCTGCTGGACTGTGGCAGCGCTCGCCTTCGGTTAAGCGGCTATGGGAAAGAGGCCCTGATATGCCGGCAGGCCAACAGCGTTGGCGCGAACGGCTGGCATCTTGCTCGCCACGATTTCCGCGAGGATCGAGGCGGTCGCGCCGCTCAGCGTCCAGCCCAGATGGCCATGCCCGGTGTTGTAGAACACTCCGGGGCGGCGGCCGGCGGCAACAAGCGGCAGCATATTCGGCATCATCGGCCGCAGACCGGTCCAGGGCACAACGCGGCCGGTGTCGATCTTCGGGAATAGCAGGCGGGTCCAATCCACCAATGGGCGGATGCGATCGGCACGGATGTCGCGGTTCATCCCGTTGAACTCGGCCGTACCGGCCACCCTGAAACGGTCTGCGCCGAGGCGGCTGGTGACGATTTTTGCGTTGTCATCCAGCAGGCTCACCCAGGGCGCGGCCTCCTGGCTGGCAGCATCATCCAGCTGCACGGTAATGGAGTAGCCCTTCACGGGGTAGATGTTCACCCGGTCGCCCAGCATGGCCGCGAGGTTGCGGCTGTCTACGCCGGCGCAAATCACCACGCCATCGAATCGTGCCTGCTCCGGAACGCCCTCCTTCCCGGAGGCCTCGGACCAACGCACCGTCACGCCCGCGCCATCCTTCTGCGCGAGATGGCTGACCGCGACATCATTGATGAAGTGTGCGCCCCGGCGCAGGCAGGCATCCGCCAGCCCGCGGGTAAATTTGTGGATATCGCCGGTGGAATCGGATGGGGTGAAGAAGCCGCCGAAATAGGATTCTGTCAGAGCCGGTTCGATCTGGCGCATCTCGGACGGTGTCACCGCCCGCCGATCCAGCCCACCCTCGTTGAGCAGAGTGTTCACCCGCTCGGCGTGGCGGAAGCTCTCCCGGTCGCGGTATACATGCAGGATGCCCCGCGCCTCGTGGTCGAATGCAATGCCTTCCCGTGCTGCCATGGAGAGAAGTTCGGCGCGTGCGGCAATCGCCAGGCGGGTGGTGGCCACCGTGTTCTCGCGATATTTGGGTATGGCGCCGACGAATTCGGCCATCCAGGAGTATTTGTGCCAGCTTGGGCGCGGGTTCATCAGCAGCGGCGCGTCGCTGCGCAGCATCCAGCGCAAGCCTTTCAGAACCGTGGTCCAGTGGTTCCACACTTCGGCATTGCTGGCCGATAGCTGGCCGCCATTGGCGAAGGATGTCTCCATGGCGGCATAGCGGTGGCGGTCGAAAACCGTCACCTGATACCCTTTGTCCAGAAGGGCGTAGGCGGTGGTAACACCGGTGATTCCGGCGCCGATGATGGCAATATGGCTCATAACAGGGTCCTGCGGGCCAGAGGAAGCGATGGCCAGATGTTGGTCTGGCCGGCGATCCCCATCTGTCGCGGTACCTGAGAGCTGACCCTGGCGCCTGTTCGGGCTGAGGGCTTCCCCTTCGGTGGGTGCCTCGGCAAGCCGGACACCACTCTCCAGATTGTCCCGATAATGCAGTCCTTGGTGCCTGAGAGTTTCCCGGGGGGTTGCTCCGTCGGCGCCGGCCACCGGCTTTCGCCGCAACCGATCTCTCCCGCATTATCCATTTCGGACACTGACTGTGTTGCACAGATTCGCGCCACAAACAAGGAAAGCTTTGCTGCAGTGCAATGCGCTCGGCAAAGGCCCGCTATTGGCGCCCGCTATGGCATGGATAACACAGGGGACAGCTCTGCGTAACGAGGGGTAAAGGCAGGGTGTTGCAAACGCGACACTACAGCTACCATGCATGTAATGCCCCACATTTTACCGCCTGCCCCAGAAGACGCCGCCGCCGTGCTGACGCAGGCTCTGCTAGACCTGGGCCGCGAGGGAAATCCGGCGCGTGAGGCCGTGCTGGCCGCCTTTCGCCGTCATCTGGCCCGCATCCAGCAGCATGTGCGCGACGAGTTTGAAACCTATCGCATGGCCGGGGTTGAAGCCGCCCAGCGCCTCTCCGCGCTGACTGATGGCGCCGTGCGCGTGCTGTTCGACCACGCGGTGCATGAAATAGCCGGCCCTGCTGGCCTTACCGACCGCGTCGCCATCGCCGCCACTGGCGGCTATGGCCGGTCTATGCTGGCCCCGTTCAGCGATATCGATCTGCTGTTCCTGGCCCCCGACTCGCCCGCGCCGGCCACCCTGCGCGTGGTGGAATACATGCTCTATTTCATGTGGGACCTTGGCCTGAAGGTCGGCCACGCGACCCGCTCGATCAGCCAGTGCCTGGCCGATGCGGAGAGCGACCTGACCATCCGCACCAGCCTGCTGGATGCGCGCCTGCTCACTGGCGATCAAGCGCTGTTTGCGACGTTCCTCGCCGAATACGCCGCTGCCAATGAACGCGCTGGCGCTGCCTCTTTCATCTCCGGCAAGCAAGCCGAGCGCCATGCGCGCCATCGCCGCTTCGGCGAAAGCGCCTTTCTTGTCGAACCCAATATCAAGGAAGGCCGTGGCGGGCTGCGCGACCTGCAAACCCAGTACTGGATGGTGCGTGCGGCGTATGGCCCCTACACGCCCAATGAGCTCGTCGGTGGCCGGCTGGGTCTGCTCGACGCGCAGGAGCTCCGGCGCCTGCGACGCTCCTGGGATTTCTTGTGGACCGTGCGTTTCCACATGCATTACGTCTCTGGCCGATCGGAAGACCGCCTGACCTTCGACCTGCAGCCGATCATTGGCGCCCGCATGGGGTATACCCGCCGCGACCGGCAGGACGGGGTGGAGCGCTTCATGCGCCACTACTTCCTCACCGCGCGTGACGTTACCCGCATGACTCTGGTGCTGGAGCCGGTTGTGGTGCGCCACACGATCGGCGAGCCGGCGGTGCAGGTGGAAACCGACCGCCCCTTGCTGGAGGCCGGATTCGTGCTCGCCGATGGCCAGATCATGCCAGGCCGGCCCGACGATTTCGATGCCGAACCGATCCGCATGTTCCGCATGCTTCGCCTGGCGCGCGACCGCCGCCTCACTTTGCATCCCCTCGCGGTGCGTGCGTTGATACGCAGCGAACGGCGCGCGGTGGCGCTACGTCAGGATCCGGAAGCCTGTACGATCTTTCTCGATCTCCTCTGCGGCAAGGACCCTGACGGCAAGCCGGATAGTGCGCGATGGCTTTCCATCTTGAATGAGACCGGCATCATCGGCCGCATGCTGCCGGACTGGGCCCGTGTCGTTGGCCAAATGCAATTCGACACCTACCATATCTTTACCGTCGACGAGCACACGATCGAGGCGGTCCGCATCCTCAACAGCCTTGAACGTGGCAAGCTCGCCGATGTGGCGCCGATCGCCAGCGGCCTGATCGAGGATCTGCAATCCCGCCGCGCGCTCTATATGGCCATGGTGCTGCATGATGTCGCCAAAGGCCGCGGCGGCGACCATTCCATTCTCGGCGCCGATATCGCCACCCAGGTCGGCCCGCAGCTCGGGCTGACCATCGAGGAGACGGAGACCGTTTCCTGGCTGGTGCTGCATCACCTCCTGCTCAGCCAGGTCGCGTTCAAGCGCGATATCGACGACCCAAAGACCATTTTCGACATCGCCGAGACCATTCAGTCGCCGGAGCGGCTGAAATTGCTGCTGGTGCTGACGGTGGCGGATATGCGGGCGGTGTCGCCAAAAGTCTGGAATGGCTGGAAAGCCACCCTGCTACGTGAACTCTATTCGCGGGTGGCGGAGGTTCTGGCTGGTGGCCTCTCTACCACCGAACGCGATGTGCGGGTGCAGCGTGCCCGCGATGCGGTGGACGAACTTCTGCAGAGCGCCGGCTGGAACGAGGCAGATCGCAGTTTCTTCCGCGGGCTCGGCTATCCCAGCTACTGGCTCTCCTTCGATCCCGAAACCCATGTGCGCCATGCGCGCATGGTGCGTGATGCCGAATCGCGCAGCGCACCGCTGACGGTGGTCACCGAGCCTTCGCATGCCCGTGCCGTTACCGAGATCACCGTCTATGCCGATGATCATCCGGGCTTGTTCAGCCGCATCGCCGGCGCGTTGGCGGTCGCCGGCGCCTCGATCGTCGATGCCCGAATCCATACCATGACCAACGGCATGGCGCTGGACACATTCTGGGTTCAGGACACTGCCGGCGGCGCCTTCGACCAGCCACACCGCATCGCCAAGCTCGCCGTTCTGGTCGAACAGGCCCTCTCCGGCCACCTCAAGCTGGACCAGGAAATTCCCAAACTCGCCCAGGCGCTGATGGGAAGGCGCATGCGCGCGATCCATGTGCCGCCGCGCGTGGTGGTCGATAACCGCGCCTCGAACGCCTATACGGTGCTGGAGGTCAATGGGCGCGACCGACCGGGCCTGCTGCACGATGTCACCTCGGCGATCAGCGACCAGGGTCTGCAGATCGGCTCGGCCCATGTCACCACCTACGGCGTCCGCGCGGTGGACGTGTTCTATGTGAAGGATGTGTTCGGGCTGAAGATAGAGAATGACCGCAAGCTCGCAGGTCTGCGCGATGCCCTGCTCGTGGCGCTTGCCCCCGGTGGCGAGGCGGAGGCACCGCTTGTTCCCCCGCCGGTCAGAAGAGCCCGCCGCGTCGACGCTGCGTAGGACCGATGCAACTCACCATCTTATGGTGCATTGCCGACGGGTTGCGAGATTGAACGTCAGGACGAGCGCTGGTCGATCAGGGCACGTCGCTTGAGGTCTTGCTGGAGCTGCCGGGAGGCGAGTTCCACGCGCTCTTCGAGCAACTGGTTGGCAATGTCGTCCCTGGTCATCACCGCGAGATTTTTCTGCTCCTTGCTGCAGACCATCACCACCAGGATGCCGTCATTGGTGACGATCGCCTTGCTCGCCTCGTTTGGCGCCAGGCCACCCAGAAGCTGCTGCATCGGGCCGCTCAGATGGTCCAGACGGACGGAGCCGGGATCGGAAGGGCGCTTATCGCCGTTCGCCTTGTTGGCGGCCTCGATATCGGAGCAGGCATGGGCCGATTTGCTCAGCGCCTGGCCATCTGCCAGCGCCTTTCTCTGCTCGGCTGTCGGGTTGGCCGGGTCCAGCGGGGTTGCCCATGGGAAGAAAGCTTGCCGCAGGGTAAGAACGGTTGCCAGATCCGATCCCACCGTGCGCTTTTCCTCCAGAGTCACCACGTCGAAGCCGCCGGCGACATGGACCGGGTTGCTGACGGCGCCCAACGGCATCTGCGAGACCAAGGCAGCGACCTGCGGATCGAGCTGGTCGGCGCGCACCCAGCCCAGCGAGCCGCCTTCGAGTGCCGTCTGGCTCTGGCTGAACTCGGCGGCGACGATGCCGAAGGGAGCGCCGGCGTGAAGCTGCTGGATCACCGTATCGGCGAATTTGCGCGCATCCGCCTGGCGGGACGGATCTTCCGTGGGCACGAAGATTTCCGCCACGCGGTATTGCGGCTGGCCGGTCTGTTGCTTGAAAATCTTTTCCTGCTCAGCGATCTCGTTGGGCGAGATGCGGCCGCGCTCGGAGAGTTCCTGGCGAAGCACGCGTGTCCAGCCCAGCTGGGTGCGGATCTGCGCGATCAGGGTGGACGGGGTTACGCCCTGGCCGGTGAGCTTCTGCAACAATCCGCCTGGTGGCAGGTGGTTGCGGCGCTCGATGTCGGCGATCGCATGGGCGACGTCGATATCCGGCACGGCGATCTTGCGGCGCTGGATTTCCTGCATGCGCAGCCGGTCGTCGATCAACTCACGGGTGATCTGCGGCCGGAGGAGTTTGAGCGTTTCCGGCGCGATCGGCTGGCCGGTGGTCAGAGCGAAGAGTCGCGCACGGTTATCGACATCCGCGCGGGTGATCACGTCACCATTTACAACCGCAGCGATACCATCCGGCGTATCGAGCGATATTTGCGCGTGCGCCAGCGCGGGCAAGGTCAGCGCGCTGGCAAGGAGGAGGGCAAAGAGGGTATGACGCATGTGGCCTGATACAACAGATTTTGGCCGCACGAAAGGCAGCTCTTGTCAGCTATGAATTTCGTGTTCAGTCCGGCCAGGCTGATAATGCGCTAGAGCATGATCCGGCACTATGCGGTCAGCTGCCGGATGAACATGCTCGCCAAAACAAAGAACGAGAGCGGGATGCGACACTCGACAACGATTCGATCACATCGCATCCCGCTCTAGCCGGTTATTCCTATCGCACCGATGCTCTTCAGAACGATGGTGAACAACACTGTGGTGTCGCCCTGGTCGAAATTGATCGAGGTATAGCGGCGAAACGCGGAGATATTGGCGATCAGGCACTCATTCTCCCATTGCGCGGAGCCGCCGAGTGCGACCAGTTGGCCGGTTTCCAGGTCGCGGCGGGCATCCGCCTTGATGGTGTAGGCGCCGAAATGGGTGGAGATGTCCAGGGTGGCTTCCTGCCGCGGGGTATAGAAAGCGGCGTAGGTCTTGTATGGGTTGGTGGGCGCAAATACCGAGGGAATGTTGAAGTTGTTCAAATAGAGCACGTAGGGATTGTTGGCGCTGAACAGATAGCCGGTGCTGACACGGAAAATCGGTATGCCGAATGAAGCGATAGCGTCGACGAAGTGGATATCGCCGTTATCGTGGTCCACCCTGCTGCGCGCCGTGATGTCGAACCATTTATTGGGCACATAGCTGGCGCGGCCGACGATATCGGAGAGATGTGCGCCGCGATCGAAGCCGTTCCAGGGCTGGAACTGCGGATATTGGTTCAGGTCGATATGCTCTTGCCAGGAGGCGCCAACCAGACCTTCAAGTTTTTGGCCGCCGGTGAAATTCCATTCGCCGCGCAGGGCAAAATTCGCCCGGAGCCCGCCATCATAACGGTCATAGCCGTTGAAGCGGTTCATCGAAAACAGGGTGGCATCGGTAAATTCGTAATCCAGGCTGTCTTCGTTCGGGATCTTGTCGCGCAGGCTGTTGCCGCTCTGCGGGGCCGCGATCACCTGGAAGATCGGTTCGATGATCTGGGTGCCGAGCGTGCCGGCATCGCGCAGGAATGGCCAGTTGACCTTGAGCGCCGCCTGGACCTGGCCGGTGACCCCGTGCGAGACGTCGGTATCCGCATAGTTTGGCTGGCCGTTGAGAACGTTGGCATTATAGAGGGCGCCGGCGGCCTGCGCGGTGAAATTCCAGCGATCGCCAACTGGGCCGTTGAACGGGCGGTCCCATTGCAGCTTGCCCTCGAGCTGCTGGTCGTTGGTGCCGACATCGCGCAGGATGTTGAAATCCTGGGTGTCGAAACTCAGCCTGCCGCCGAGCAGATCTGGCTCACCGAAATAGCTGTATTCATAGCGCGGCAGCACATAGGGCAGCAGGCTCTGGTTGATGCTGCTGTCGAGGCCTTGATAGGTGTTGACCGTGATCTTTGCGTAGGAGCCGACGCCGAAACCCTCGATGTAGAGATCGCTGCCGAGGATGGCTGCGCCGTAACCGGGGATCTGGAAGTCTTTCAGATACTCGACCGAGCTTGCCAGGTTTATATCGAATCCGTAACGCCAGGTGTCGTTCCAGGTGAACAGGCCGTGGCCAAAGAAGAACCCGCCGAACGTGCCGGCATCGCGGCCAACGGCGCCATCGAGCGTCAACACGCCGTTGTTGAAATCACGCCTGTATAGGGCTTCGATTTGCGGGCCTTGCAGGGTTGCGAAGGTGGGTGTGAAGGTGACGTCGGAGATGTCGTTGATCACCCAGTAATAGGGGATCTTGACGAAGCTGCCGAGATATTCGTCGGTGATCCCGAGGCTTGGGATCAGAAAGCCGCTCTGACGCTTGACCGATGGATCGCTGTTGGAGAAATACGGCAGATACATCACCGGGAAACCCAGGAAATCGAGATAGGCGTCCTTGTACTCGATGCGCTTGTTCTCCAGATCCTGGGTGAGCAGGTTGGCGCGCAATTCCCATAACGGCGAGTCTTCGGGGTGTTTCGCGCATACATTGCAGGTGGTGTAGACGCCCCGGCTCATCACGTTCAGCTTGCCTTCGGTGCGGCGCGCGCCGTTTGCGGCAAGCCTGCCATTCTCCGCCAGCAGGCCACGCATCGCGGTCATTACCCCGTTGCGCATGCCACCGGTGAGCTCGGCGTAGTCGGCGAAGAGCACCTGACCGTCCGGCTCGACGATCACGACGTGGCCATGCGCCGCGGCCACGTTGGTGTTGCGGTCGAAAGTGACGCGGTCGGCGCGCAGCACATGGTCGTTTTGCCAGGCTTCCACATGCCCGGTGGCGGTGACGAGCCCGTGCTCCTTGTCGTAGGTGACGCTATCGGCCTGGAAGGTGACCGGCTGGTTGCCGGAAAGAGGCTGCGCATTCGGGTTGAGGATGGGAAAATGCTGCGCTGGCGCCCGATAGGTCTGCGCCGTCGCTGCCATTGGCAACAAGGCCAGCACCGCCCCCGACACGCACGCAGATCTGACGACGGAAAGCTGAAAGCTGAGGACTGACTTCATCAGCCATCCTCCAGATGGAGCAACAGCGACACCGCCAGCATCAGGCCGGCCGCTGCCGGTGCCCATGCGGCCAGGACCGTCGGCACGGCCCCCGACTGGCCAAATTCCTCGGCGATTTTCGAAACCGTGAACAATGCAAACCCCGCCGCAACGCCCGAGCCGACCATGCGGGCCACCCCGCCGCGACGTGTCTGGCGCATGGAGAAGCCGGCGGCAACAAGCGCCATCGTGCCACAAAGTAACGGCAGTGCTAGAAGTGACTGAAAATGCAGCCGATGGCGAACGGAGGAAAACCCCGCGCTTTCCAGCAAGTGGATAAATCCGGGCAAGGCCCAGATCGACAAGGTCTCGGGCGACTGGAAGCTTTCCTGCACCCGGCGTGCGGTGAGGTCGGTCGGTAGCCGCATAACGCCGACCGGTACCGGCAGGTGATCTGGCGTGATCGTCCGCGCGCTGGTCATGCGCCAAAAGCCCTTGGTCAGGGTGGCGCGCTGTGCCTCTACCCGTGACAGCAGGCGGTCATCGGCATCCAGGCGGAACACGCTGAGTGCGCCGACCGATACAACCTTGCCTTGCAGCGCTACCTCTCTGGCATGGATGATGTCGACACCTTGCGGATCGAGCTCGTGATCGGCCTGGCGGAGCCAAAGCTGCCCGCCACTCACCGCCAGGGGGCCGCCGGTGTGGCGCAGATAGATGTTATCGAGCGCTTCCGCGCGCGCGAACATGGTGGAGGAGAGAGGCGACAGGCCGCCGCTGGCAATCACGCCGAGGCCGATGGCGGCCGCCACCGGCAGGGAGAGAAAATGCCAGGCAGAGACGCCGGCGGCGCGCGCGACGATCAGCTCGGATGAGCGGGTGAGGCGCCAGAACGCGATGATGCCGCCGAGCAGTACCGCGAAGGGCAGAATCTGCAGCATATATTGCGGCAGCCTTAGCCAGGCGATGCCGACAATGAGCCCGAGGCCGACATCGGTACGCTCGGCGGCGCGGCGCAGCAATTCGATGAAATCGAACAGCATCACCAGCGTGGACAGCGCCACCAGCATGGCCAGTGCGGCAACCACGAATTGGCGCGCGATGTAGAGGGACAGCGTCAGGGCAAAGCGCATGATTTTCAGGCGGCCATGCGATGATCATGGGCGGGCGGGGCTTTGGCCCAGGCGGTCAGGGCCGGGGAAAACAGCAGCCAGGCGCAGATCAGGCCGGGCAGCGTGGCTTGCAGCCAGATCAGCGGAACCATCACCGGGTGGCGGGTCGCTAAGGACTGGGCAGTAAGGCCGCCGGCGAGCAGCCCCACCATACAGAGTACCGAGGCGAGCGGGCGCAGAAGATTTCCGGCGCGCCTGAAGCTGCCGGTGAGCACGAATAACAAGGCGACCAGTGCGAAACTCACTGTGGTGAGTGGCTGTGATAGCCGGCGATTGGCTTCCACCAGCAGCTTGCCGAAATCGCGTGCCGGGATGATTGCCGGGTTGGGGTGCAGCAATTCCTGCATCGACATTTCACTGTCTTCGCGGATTCGTTGCGAATCTTCGCCGTGGCCGCTGGCCAGGTCCACCGTGTCCTGCGCAAAGGTCAGCACATCCAGGCGGCCGGTCTTGGCGTCGATTTCCTCTCGGGAGCCGTTTACCAGCAGCACGCGCGGCGTATCGCCATCGGCGACCAGGCGTCCGCTTTCAGCGAGGATGGTCGCCTGCGTGTTGGTCTGCCGGTCATCCTCCACCATGATCCCGTGCAAGGTGCCATCGGTGTCGCGCGTACGGACATAGACGGTGAGTTGGTCGGAAATGGCGGTGAATACGCCTTCCTGCAGTAGCAACGCGGCCACCTTGTTGCGGAGCTCGAACTGATACTCGCGGAATGCTTCCGAGCTGGCGGGGACGATCCAGATATTGAGAACGAAGCTGGCCGTCATGGCGATGGCGCCGAGCATCAGGCCAGGCCGTGCGAGTGCCCATTGCGAGAGGCCGGCGCTGCGCATGACGGTGAGTTCGCGGTCGCCGGCGAGGCGCTGATAGACGAATTGCACCACGAAGAAGCTGGTGATCGGCAGGATGACAGCGACGAAGCCGGGTATGAGCAGGGAAGTGAGTTGCAGGAACACCCGCATCGACAGGCCGCGATTGACCACGAGCTCCACGAACCGAAGCGACTGCGTCAGCCAGATCAGCGCCACCAGCGTCGTGGTGACGGCGACGAGGGCGGTGAGCAGTTGGCGCAGGATGTAGCGATCTAGGCTGGTGATGAGGTTGGGCATCGCATCGCAGTCTAGCCCGGCTATCGGTCCGGCACAAAAAGCAGGCGGATTTACGAGGCCAGGAGCTCGATGGCGGCGCGGGCCAAGGCCTGGGCACCGAGGGCGATGCAGGCTTCATCCGGCTGGTAGGCGGAGTTATGCAGGTGGTCGGCGCGGCCGGGGGCGCCGGAGCCGACGCGGAGGACGAAGCTGGGCACGCGGGACGCAATGACCGAAAAATCCTCGGCGCCCATGCTGGGCGCGCCTGGCTGGAACACGTCGCCCAGCTGGCGGCGGCCGGCGGCGATGCTGGTCTCGAGGATTCGATCGGCGTTGTGAGTGGGCGGGACGCCCGGGGTCCATTCGAGGCTGCACGGGGTGCGGAAGCTCGCTTCTGTGCCGGCGCAGAAGCGGCGAATCGCGGCTTCCGCCTGGGCGCGGATGGGGCCGGAGAGGCTGCGCACGGTGCCGAGCAATTCGCAGGAATCGGGGATGATGTTGTGCACGGTGCCGGCATGGATGGCACCGACCGTGACGACACAGGGGTCGAGCGGGCCGACTTCACGCGAGACAACGGTTTGCAGGCCGGTGATCAGATGCGCGGCGGCGACGATGGGGTCGATCGTGGTGTGCGGGTAGGCGGCGTGGCCCGACATGCCGCGGACGACGATCCGGAAGCGGTCGCAGGCGGCATAGGTGGCACCTTTGACGAAGCCGAATTGTCCTACCGGGATATCCGGGTGGTTGTGAAAGCCGAGCGCCATATCCACGCCATCGAGCGCGCCGTCGGCGATCATCGCTTCGGCGCCGCCCAGCGTTTCTTCCGCGGGCTGGAAGAGAAGGCGGATAGTGCCGGAGAGTTCGGGGGCGATGCCGGAGAGGATGGCGGCGACGCCGAGCAGGGTGGAGCTATGCACGTCGTGCCCGCAGGCGTGCATCTTGCCTGGGTTCTCGCTGGAGAAGGCCAGGCCGGTGCGTTCCTCTATCGGCAGCGCGTCCATATCGGCGCGGATGGCGAGCAGTTTGCCAGGGCGGCCGCCCTGGATGGTGCCAACCACGCCGGTGCGGCCGATGCCGGTTTGGGTGGTGATGCCGAGGCGGGCGAGTTCGCGGGCGACAACCCCAGCGGTGCGGATTTCCTCGAAGGCGAGCTCCGGGTGGGCGTGGAGATCGCGGCGAATGCCAATCAGGTTCGGCTCGGCCTGAAGGGCCGCTTCCGCAATGGCGGCGCCGATATCGTTGATGTGGCCCATCCTGGCGCTCCGCTTTGCTGCAAGGGGACAGTGTGCCGTCTTCCCCGGCGCAGTGGCAAGCGGAACGCGCGTGCCGAACGGTGTGGGCGGCGCGACGCCACCGTGACATAAACACGGTATGTATCTCGTGGGTCCGGCGGTGAGATTGCCCAAGCACGTTGTGGAGGCGTTGGCGTTTAACGAAGGCGATCATGTTGAATTGACGCCTGCCGGCCCGGGCACCTTGGCGGCGACGCGGGATTTCAGCCGGGATGAAGCGCTGGAGCGGATGCGCGGTTGGGACATGCCGAAGGGCGTGGCTTTCGACCGCGAGGAGGCTCATGCGCTGTGACGCGCTTTCTGGACACCAACATCCTGGTCCATGCGCAGCAACGCCACGAGAAGGGCGCGCAGGATGGTCGTCGTGTTGGGCGTGTGACGATACGCAATCCTTTCAGGTGAAAAGCTGATGCATGTTGGGAGTGGTGCGTGACAGCCGGCAGAGGCCTCAAGCGACCCTTGGTGGTGCTGCTCTGCATCTGGGGCATCTTCGTGGTGCACGGCATCGATCGCAGCGTGCTGCTGGTGCTGCTGGAGCCGATCCGGCTGGAATTTCACCTGAGCGACTCGCAGATCGGTTTTCTGACGGGGTTGGGCTACGCGGTACCCTTTGCTCTGGCCGGAATACCGCTGGGGGCTTTGGCGGACCGGCTGAACCGGACGCGCTATCTGGCCGGGCTGGTCGCGCTCTGGAGCGTCCTGACGGCCGCGGCCGGCCTGGTGCCGAGTTATGCCTTGCTGGTTCTGGCGCGGGCGGGCGTTGGCGCAAGCGAATCTGGCGCGCCGCCGACCATGCTCTCGCTGATCGGTGATACGTTCGATGCCAAGTCGCGGCCTGCCGCCCTGAGCATCTATTTCACCGCACCTTTTGTTGGCCTGATGGTGGGCGCCACGATGGCCGGCCAGATTAGCCAGGCCTATGGCTGGCGCAGCGCGGTGCTCGCCATCGGGTTGCCTGGGCTGCTATTTGCCGGAATCGCCTTGTCGCTGCGCGAGCCGCCGCGCGGCCGATCACCGGGAGGTGCGCCTGGCGCGCTGCCGCCGGTGCCGATTGGAACCGCGTTGGCCTATGCGGTGCGTGAGCCGGCCTTGCGGCGCCTGCTCGGCGCCCTGGTGTTGAGCGGGTTTGTTACCCTGGCCGTCAGCAACTGGACTCCCGCATTCCTGCAGCGGGTTCATGGCTTGTCCCCTGGGCGCGCGGGCGCAGTGACGGCGGCGGCTTTGGGGCTGACCGGCATGCTGGGGTCGCTATGCGGCGGGGTTTTGGCCGCCCGCTTCGGCCGCGGCGATCCGGTTCGGCTGAAGCGCCTATGCGGCGGTGCGATCCTGCTGGCCCTGCCGTTTGGGGTGGCAGCGCCTTTGCTCGCATCAACCGTTTCTGGTTTGGTCTGCCTTGGTATCTGGGCTTTTATCGGGTCGGCCTATCTTGGACCTGGATGGGGCCTGGGGCTTGCAGAGGCGCCGGCGCATATGCGGGCGACGATCATGGCGGTGGGCATCGTTCTGACGAACCTGATCGGTGCCGGGCTTGGGCCACAAAGCGTTGGTCTGCTCAGCGATGCCTTGGCATGGGCGGGTGACGGCGGGCATTTGGCACACGCGATGTCGGCTATCTGCCTGGTCAGCGTGGCGACCGGGTGGCTGTTTCTGCGCGGGGCCAGATCGTTGGCGGCCGGTTAGGCATCGTCGGCACATAAGTGCGTCGGCACGCCGACAAAGATGCCGCTTCAAACAAAGGCTAAGGGCCCGTTCGACCCCGTAACCCGATTCGGTTAATCTCGAACGGGCCCTTAGGCGGTTAGCGCGCGCGTTTGACTGGTGGCGAGACGCCGTTGGCATACATATGCATGCATTATGAAGGTTAATGAATTCTCAATTTTTAGTATTGATGCCACCATTGGAATGTATTATTGGACATCCAGCCGACAGATCGGCTCTATTTGATGGGAAGGACAATTCAGTGCGAGTTTTTTCAAGGCCGGTATGCGCCGGTTTTTCACCGGTGCGGCAGGTCCTGCGCGCCTCTCTGCTGACGGTTGCTGTTGGCGCCGTCGCTTTCGCCACCGCGGCCAAGGCCGACCCGCTCAACCTGGTTCAGAACGGCTCGTTCGAAGCCTATTCCGGCGTCACCTCCGGCAACACCACCTATATGAATGCCGAAGTGACCAACACCAATCTGGCTGGCTGGCAGGTCTCCACCTGCCTTTCGCTGTGCAGCACCCGCGGCCCCGGCCATCAGAACGACTTGTTCAGCTTCGTTTATAATTCCAGCGTCAGCAGCAACTCTGTTTACGATGCCAATGAAGGCGGTTCGATCTCGTTCTACAGCCCCGTTACAGGTCCCAGCCCGGATGGCGGCAATGCGTACACGGCCGATGCCGGCAATGAGGTGGGCACGTTGTCGCAATCGATCTCCGGCCTGAAAATCGGTGACACCTATGCGCTGTCATTCTACCAGGCCTCCATGGAGGCGGTCGGTTACGGGGCTGCATTCAATGGCAATTGGCAGGTGAGCCTGGGTGGCCAGACGCAGGATTCGGCGTCGATGGCCAATCCTGGCGGCACCTCCACCCCCTGGACGGCGGACACCCTCACCTTCACCGCGACGGCTGCAACCGAGACGCTGAGCTTCCTCGCCACCGATGGTGGCGCGGCGCCGCCGTTCCTGCTGCTGGATGGCGTTACCCTCACCGACGTGCCGGAACCCGCCAGCTTCGGCCTGCTCGCCGTGGGTATGGTCGGCATGGTGTCGCTGCGCCGCAAGCGGAGCGCGGCCGCGCACTGAACCGACGCGGCGTTGGTTCCAGAACGGGCGGCGCCAGTCTTGGCGCCGCCCGTTTTCGTTGAATTTCAGGTTACTGGCAGCAAGGCTTGCGCTGGCACGCGCGTGAGTTGGGCGGCCAGGCGCAGGCCCGCCGGCCAGAGTTTGGCGGCCTGGATCAGCATTGAACGGCCTGGGGCGGACGCGGAGACACGGTGCAGGGCGCCGGCGCGGGCGATCTGGCCGGCGATGTCGCGGCGCAGGCGGCGATGATAAGCGGCGGCCGAATCGCCGGCGAGGTGGCAGGTGGCCGCTAGGATGGCGCTGTGCAGGGCGATCGACATGCCGTCACCGGTGAATGACGGAATAACCCCCATCTGATCGCCGAGGCGGAAAATGCCGGGCGGATCGGCGGCCGATGGGGCATGGACGAAGCCGTAGGGGACACGGAAGATCGACAGCGGTCGGCTGGCCGGGGCGGCGGCGCCGGTGAGGCGGGTGCGCAGATGCGGCTCGGCTTGTAGCAGGTCTTCGAGCAGCCCATCCCAGCTGTTGCCGGAATTTTGCAGCCGTGTGCTGGTGACCAGGAGGCATAGATTGGCCAAGCCATTTTCGACGAGTTGCAGGCCGGCATAGCCATCCGGCAGCATGATGATTTCGACATGGCCAGCGAGAGACGCGGTTTGGGCGGCGTTGAGAGCGAGATGCAGCTTGAAACCGACGAGGTTGGACGGGGTTCGTGACATGCGGCGGAGCCCGCGCAGATCGTGCTTGCCGGTCGCGAGGAACAGTGTTTGGGGCTCGATCTCCTCGCCATCACCGAGATCGAGGATGATGGGATGTCTATCCCGGCGCAGGGTGATTGTGTGGCCACGTCGTATTGCGGCACCTGATCCTGCGGCGTGGTGCAGCAAGGCTTCATCGAGCACCCGGCGCGACAGGCCCGCACCGGCGAATGGCAGCTTGCAGGCGACGGACGATCTGCCATTCACCAGCCTGACCGAGGTGATTTTGTGGGCGCCCAGTGCGAACAGATCGATACCAATGCCCGAAAGATAATGTTGGGCTTCGGCGCTCAGAAATTCGCCGCAGATTTTGTCGGTTGCCTGTGATTGGCGTTCGATGATCGTCACCGGGCAACCGGCACGGGCCAGCACGCAGGCGGCGGCGGCGCCCGCCAGGCCGCCGCCGGCAATAACAACGGGGGTGGTCATTTCAGCCTGCTGATGCCGTAGCGGAACGGAAAATTCCACCTGATATTCGCCTGGATGCCTGCTTGCGCCAGCAGGCCTTGCCAATCGGCACGCGAGAAACTGCGGGCGATGGAGATTTGGCCGTCCTGGCGAACGATCCGGTGCCAGAACGCGATACGCGCCAGCACCGGGAATCCGTAATAGGCGATGGCGTGCCGGTGCAGATCGGCGATGAACCAGCCGCGTGTCGCATGCCGGTCCAGCCAATGGAGCAATGTTATAATCTCTGCATCGGTCAGGTGATGGGTGAATTGCGAGGTGACGATCAGATCAGGCGGCGGCGACGGTGTGTAAGTGAAAACGTCGCCGGTGCGGTAGCCGATGGCCATATCGGGCGGCGTCGCCGCGATGGCTACCTCGGCGCTGCGTGGATTGAGGTCGATGCCTTCCAATGTTGCGGCCAGGCCGCGCTTGTCGGCCCAACGATAGATGGCGCGCAGAAGATCGCCGTGTCCGCAGGCAACGTCGAGGATCGAGATTTTGGCGCCTGGCGGCAAATCACGCGTTGCACGATTGAGGAATTGCAGGGTGGAACGATGCGTCATCGTGACGCGGTTCACCTGCGCAAGGTCGCGCAGGCAGCGCGCGTAGGTTTCGCGGCTGGTGGTTTGCTGATCCATCTCCTCTGGCGCGTTGCTGCGGATGGAGAGGTCAGACAAGGCTGAACCTGAAGGTTTCGGCGACCATGCCTGGGCCGAAGGCCATGGCAAGACCGCGCTGGGTCTTCTGCCGCTCGGCGAGCATCCGTGCGAGCACGAACATTACTGTGGCAGAAGACATATTTCCGTAATCGTGCAGAATGGCGCGGGATTGGCGCAATGCGCGCTTGCCCAGGCCGAGGCCGATTTCGACCGCGTCGAGAACCGTGCGGCCGCCGCCATGGATGGCCCAGAGATCGATGGCCTGGGTGCCTTCGCCGCGGAGAAGGCCGCCAGCGCCGGGGCAAGCGAGGTCATCGCGCAGGGCCTGGGCGATGCGGCCGGGAACTTTGCCAGAGAGATACATGCGAAAACCCTGGTCACCGATTTGCCAGGTGATCAGATCCTGGCTTTCCGGGATGACCACGGCACGGAAATCGTGCAGGGCGATGCCGGCTTCGTCGGCGGTGACCAGGGTGGCGGCGCAGCCATCGCCGAACAGGAGGAACGAGAGAACGGTTTCGATATCTGCGGTTTCCTGCAGATGCAGCGAGCAGAGTTCCAGATTGACGACAAGGACGCGGGCGCTGGGGTCGGCCAGCACGGCTTGTTGTGCGAGGCGTAAGGCGGGAACCGCGGCCGAGCAGCCCATGAAGCCGACCAGGGTGCGCGCCAGGTCGCGTCGCAGACCGAGTTTTTCGCCAAGCTGAAGGTCGAGGCTAGGGGCGGTGAAGCCGGTGCAGGAGGCGACGATCAGGTGGGTGATCCGGTGGTGTTCGCCGGCGATGTCGAGCGCGCCTATGGCTTGCAGGGCGAGGGCAAGCGCATCCGGTTCGTAATGGCGCATGCGTTGGTCGGTGCCGGGGAAATGGCCGCGCTGGTAAAACCCATCCTTGTCCACCTCGCCGGCCGCAAGATTGCCTGGGCGCAGGGTGGAGTAGCGGTGGGCGATGCCGGATCGCTCGGCCATGCGGTCGAACACGGCGACCATCTTCTCCTCGGTCAGCAGGGTCCGGGCGAAGGCGACGAAGGGGGCGTGGATGTCGTTGGCCGGGACCGCGGTGCCGATACGGTTGATATAGGCGGTGGTCATGCGGCGCGGCGCAGGAGCAGCACGGCGTTGAGCCCGCCGAAGGCGAAGGAGTTGGACATGGCGATTTGAATGGGGGCGTGCCGGGCTTCGTTCGGCACACAATCGATGGCGCAATCGGGGTCGGGCGCGCGGAAGCCGATGGTGGGGGGCAGGATGCCTTGGCGGAGCGCGAGCGCGGTGATGGCGGCTTCGATCGCGCCGCCGGCGTTCAGGCAGTGGCCGTGCATCGATTTGCTGGAGGAGACGGGCATAGCATCCAGATGGGGGCCGAACACGTGGCGCAAGGCGGCCACCTCGGTTTTGTCATTCAGGCGGGTGCCGGTGCCGTGGGCGTTCACGTAGTCGACCTCGTCTGCGGTCACGGCGGCGTCGGACAGGGCTGCTTGCATGGCGCGGGCCGCGCCGTTGGCGTCAGGGGCGGTGAGCTCGCCGGCATCCGCAGTCATGCCGAAGCCGATCAGCTCGGCATGGATGTCGGCGCCGCGCATTTTGGCATGGTGCCATTCCTCCAGCACCAGGATGGCCGCACCCTCGCCGATGACGAGGCCGTTGCGATCGGCCGAGAACGGGCGGCAGGCATCGGGGCTAAGAACGCGCAGGGCGTCCCAGGCTTTCATGAAGCCGACGACGATGGAGGCGTCGCTGCCGCCGGTCAGCGCCAAATCCATCATGCCGGAGCGGATCATCTGGAACGCCAGGCCGATGGCGTGGGTGGAGGAGGCGCAGGCCGAGGCGGTGGCGAAGCAGGGGCCGCGGGCGCCGAACTCCATCGAAACATGGCTGGCGGGGGCGTTCGGCATGATTCGCGGCACCGTCATCGGGTGCAGGCGCTTGGCGTTTTCGCCGTAGAGCGATTTGTAGGAGCTGTCGAACGTTTCCTGGCCGATGGCCGCACCCAGGATAACGCCGGCACGAGCGGGTTCCAGCTCGGCGAGGCTGCGGCCTGCCATCGCTTCCCGCGCCGCCACAAGGGCGAGTTGCGATGTGCGGTCGATGGTTGTCAGTCGGCGGGAGTCGAAATGGGTGGCGGGATCGAAGCCGATCACCTCGGCGGCGTGGCTGACGGCGAGACGTTCGGTCGGGATATTGGCGATCGGGCGGATGCCGCAGGCTCCGCTTTGCACGCCGTTCCACAGCGCAGCGGCGGTGTGGCCGAGGGCGGTGATGGCGCCGATGCCAGTGATGGCGACCCGCCTTGCGGACGTCATCCGGTGGCGCCGGCGCCTGCTTGCGAGGGTGTTTCGAGCTTCTTGCCGTCCAGCACGGTGATCACATGGGCCACAAGGGCGCCGACTGTGGTGAATTCCGCGCCTGGCTGGGCGGCGACGACGGGTATTTCAATGTCGAAGACGGATTCGATCTCGAACACCGCCATGGTCAGGTCCAGTGAGGCGACGCCCAGATCATCGAGCGTGGCGTCGGGGCGCAACAAGGCACGGTCGGTTTCGGTTTCCTTGGCGAAGATGTCGAGAATGCGGGCGATTCGGGGATCGCTGCCGAAATCATTGTGCGCGAATGGCATCATAACAGTGTCCGGAGCTACAGCCATGCAACGGCTTTCACGCCGTTATGTTCCCTCGGCGGCCTTCGGGCTAGTGCCTCCCGCCATTGAAATCGCGGTCTGCAGTACCCGTAGGGTGGGCTTTAGCCCACCACTTTCCAGTCAGAACGCCGCAAATGCGTGGAACGCTTGATTTTACGGTTCCGCTGTTCGACCAGTTTATGCGCAGAGCTGTGGCTACTTTATGAGACTGGATTGTGGAGTCGACATCGCCTTTTGCGGACTCCGTCTGCACAAAGGTGGTGGGCTACAAGCAGCCCACCCTGCGGCTTGCTGGGGCCGATGGTGTCAACCAAAGCGAAACCTGGCACAGGACGAGCCAAGAGTTCAGGATCTTCGTCCGGCTTGTCCAACCGCAGGTCGCCAAAATCAGTGCTCACAATTCATCCACTCTGTAGAGTGTGCCAGTCTTCCTTGTTGTAGCCTCGCCCAGATGCACTGCATCTCCGATCTGAACGGCTTCGCCGTTGAAATAGATCATACGAACCGTTGGGTTTCGGTAGTGCGCCATCTATTGCGACTATGTTATCACATTCCCATTCCAGAAGCACTTTCCGTCAGGCCTCAGGGGCGCGAACATAATGGCAATGGTTACCAGGAAAGGGGTAGTGAGGCCGGCTCTGCGGCAACGGAATCGACTCCGAGTAAAAGTCTGACTTCGGTGCCCGCGTCTCATGGGGGCGGGGAGCAAGTGCTCAACGGCCTGAAAGGCATGTCCGGCCTAAGTTAGAGTCTGACTCATAACTAATTTCCGTTTCTTTTCAAGACCTTGCGATTGCCCTGGTCATCCGGCGGATGGATGCGAGTAACAACCAAGCTTCGGAAGACGCAATAGTAGCTTCCCAGTCCTTGGCGAGCCGGCGGCATCGGCCAAGCCATCCGAGGGTACGCTCAACGACCCAGCGTTTGTGCAGCACAACAAAGCCTTTGGCATCGTC
>Ga0116229_10001000_pt1 | contig 42382 bp, 34 predicted proteins | sample S1TSphgellanicum_3_FD_87313 | JGI IMG/M metagenome (GOLD analysis project Ga0116229, IMG submission 87313) | Host-associated microbial communities from peat moss isolated from Minnesota, USA - S1T2_Fc - Sphagnum magellanicum MG | ecosystem: Host-associated > Plants > Peat moss > Unclassified...
AGACTGTTGTAAAACAGACAGTAATTGCAGCAAGGTCGCTCTACCGGTGATTGTTGTCCAGGTTGCTGTGAGTTACTCTGTTTTGCAATGTCCTGTTGAAGGACAGTATCTTCTCCACCCACAGCAGCCAGAGGTTTGGAGAGAATTGAGGAAGGCTTTTTCATAGTTTCTGTTTCTGGAGGAGGTGGAGGCGAGGGGAGAGAGGATGCCTGTGGAGACAATTCCACAACTGCTGGTGGTGATGGTATTTCATGTCAAGGAGCATCCTGCATTACAACGGGTGGTGACTTCTTGCGACGCTCCTCTATCCTCTGTAGCATCTCTTTCTTCATCAGCTCCGACTCTGCAAAGATTGCAAAACAGACCTCTGGATCAGTATTGTACCAGAGAACACACAGCGAGAGACACATTACAGAAAAATTGCAGAGGAGGAAGAAGCAGCAAGACCCATCAAGGCATGGCAAAAGAATATTGCAGAAGGGAGCAGTTGCTTTTCCCAACTGCCGCCGGTCCTACAGCAGAACGTCTTATGCAGCAGAACGTCACGTCACAGACAGACAGGAAGACCAAGTGAATTAATATATAAAATATGAACTAATTGACCAACCAAAATAATAAAAAAACTCAAAACTCATATTGATTTTCATTCCAAAATTCATATAATGGCTCAATATATGATATGACATGAAATAATAAAGTTGAAATCCATAAATTTTTCATTTTAATATCATAACCAAACTTTACTTGAGTCTTTGTAAAATGGCTAGAATTGAACCATATTATTGAACTTTGCATTCCCCAGGTGACCACATTGCCAAATTGCCAAACTCCATATCACCTTGTGAGTTGCCAAATGAGTTTTCAGTTAATCACAAAATAAAAAATTTATGGGCTGCCCAATGCCTCATTTTTTCTGATCTGATTTTTAGGAATACTTTTCACCATTTTTTGAAATAAAAATAATCAAACTAGCCATATCCAAAACTAGGCACTTTTTTAAAGTCACAATTTGTAGAAACACTTTTCTAAAATACAACCCACCTAAGATAGTCACCATTTTAAATCAATTAATGTTGGGGATTCTTGCCAGTGGACCTACTTGAAAACTTTGAAAAAAAAAACCTTGATTGCAAAGCAATTTCAAAACATAAGGCATAAAATGTGGTTGATGAAATAATATAACATTTTCCTTGTCACAATCGAGCAAACCCCACTAAACAACTTGACCATGCCCATGAGATGATTGACTGATCCTAAGACCTATGTGATGCAATAATGAATATGCCCTTTGTAAATGTGAAAATATAGTTTTCAGAACCACTTGCAAAATCTTCCCATGGAGACAATCAATTATCTAGTATGGTAGAAACTAGAAACCATATTGTAACCGGTTTGGTTTCCACATGGACAAAATGAATATCTTTTTTTTCAGAAATGAATTCCTTTTTATGAATTTGAAATTATTACTATTTCATAATCTACTATGATAGTTTCATATGAGAAGCCAAATGATTCAGATTGTAATCTGCATTAATTATGATAGTTTTCAACACCTCAGCTTTCTATTTCATGAAAATCATGTTTCATTATTTTAAATATTTTTTAATAATAAAATTGACCTTAGGGTAAAGTAGTGACATGACAATTAACTACCAAAGGGGGATATACAATTGAATGCCACCTTGATGAACAAAAAAATTTCCAAAGAACTTGATTAGACCAAAAAAAAAAAATTAAAGAAAAAAAACCATAAAATTTGGGATGAATAGCTATAAAGGTTGAAATGGTGTTAAAATAAACGAGTTTAAAGGAAATAGTGGAAAGGGCTCATGAAAATATTTACCTTTAAAACCCAAAACTAAATGAAAATGAGATGTTTTTTGAAAAAAAGAATGATATTGGGAGGGAAATTGAAAAGAAAAAATTGATAACAATTTATACTTAAAAGAAATGTTCATTTCATACAGGATAAGTTTGTTAAATATTTTTCCAACCTTTATTTTGAAGCAAAGGTGGATTCATTTCAGCTTCAAGACGAGTCCTCTTGTTCCCTTTTTTTCATATCTTTAAAACTTAAAAGTCAAATCATGTTGATCATTTTAACTATTGATCTCAATGTCTATTGGGTTGAATTTAAGAGTTAGGGGAAGAATTCCAATTGTGTTGGGCATGGGATATATCCCTATTGAAGCTTATCACAACATCTCCATTGATAGCAATATAAATGTTTGTAAGAAATAATTTGAATGAAGTTAAACTTTAAATAACTTCAAATTAAATTTGAACTTGTAAATATGCACAAGATACATGACTCTCCAATAAGATCTATAAGAGCACTTTTGATTGGCTGTTGAAAATTTCTTTGAACCAGAGTATGTGGATGAACTACAGTATTCAAATCCAGAGGCAACTTTGAATAACTTATGTGGATTGGAATAAATGACACAAAGAAATCTAGGAAAACTTTTTAGTATTTTTTGTTTTTGATTCACCCATGTGATCACATTTAAGTGTCTCACATTTTATAATGCTTAATTTTCTTTTGCATGGGTGGGGAGGGGGGAGAACATGGAGTTTATCTTTTGGATGTAACCAATCTCAATTGAGGCCCAATTTCAAGGTTTGAGTGATGATGCTCTAAAGAAATATAATTACAAGCACTTGTACGCAATAATAGTGGGTCACAATAATACCATGCTTACCCAAGAACGCTACAAACCCATTAGGGTGAATCATCAGTCCATTAGGTGATAATAGAATCTTCAAGGGCCAATTCCAAAGCATAATCGATATTCGATTGTCACTTCTTATTTCAAGCGCCTCTATTCCAATGATTAGTTGGTGTTAGTTTGAGGAAAGTTTTCCATTTCATCATTTGTAGTTATAATCATCATATAGATGGTACGAGGCTTGAATTTGTTTAGCTCATTTTCAAGAATATTAAAAAAGTGTTTTTGTGGATTGGTGTTCTTTGAAGTTTTCTATTTCTAAAAACCATATTCATGAATCAGTTTTCAATACCTTCTCCACCAATTTGCATTTATTTTCTTTAATTTAATTTAGATTTAATTGTTGAATTGAATCCAGTCATTAAATTCAGTTTATGAATTTATATCCATTTCAATTCAAGTTGCACACAATCTCACTCAATATTTTTATTTGAATGAAACTTAATTACACACTTCTTGTTCAATTAGTTCAACAAAATGAATGGAACTGAAGCTTGTCTTAACCAAAAAACCAGTCTCAAGACCAGAGGTTCCATCAAAAACCCAAAAAAAGTAGCACCAGGGCCAAAGGTTGCTTTGAGATGAGATCAGGACAACACTTAGTCTTCCCTCATTTCATCTGAAATCTGAAGCAAAGATGCAACATCTTGAGTAGACTGGAGGAGAGAAATTATAATCCCCAAAAACTCAATTGGGAGACCAAAAACAGAAAGGCATTTTTGCACTCTATTTTTGCATATCAGAAGCTTTCCTCTGATTGCTTGAATCAAAAACCTCTGCTGCTGCTGCTAATTATGATGATGGTCCTCTCACTACAGAACCACACTTCATGTCCACACACAATTGTTGAGTAAACAAATATCAACCCTTTTGTTGCTGCTGGGTTCAAATGCTCCAGTGCAACAGCTGTATCAGCAATTGGCTACAAAATCTCATAAAGGATGTTTCTGGGTAAGTGAATTTCACAAAACTAATGGTTCTTTGCAGATGAGTTCAGAAGCTCCACTACAGCAGTTGCATATGTGTGCATTTGATTGCGGTTAAACACTGGCTGTGGATAGACAAGGGACACACACAGATCAGGTCCCTCCATCAGCATTTCAGTAACAGAAAAACAAGGTCCTACACCATGCATAGATGGCATTGGACCACATGCAGCAGCCACATTTAGCTTCTCCACATCCTTCCATTTCCCTTCCAGAGGCTTGTCTACAAACAGAGAAAACAGAGCTGTCCTCATTGATGAGCCTGGTGTCACACCTGGATGCTTCAATACCTGCATACACACAATCACAAAAGAAAACACACATTCCAGCTGTCCAGGTTAGCAACTGTGCAGAAGGCAGTCGAGCAAAAGCAAAGAAATAGCAAGTGTGAGAAAGCCAAATAATCAAGCAAGAGCAAGCTTTGGAATTTCAAGGCAATCAATCAAACAAGAGTGAAGCTTTTGCTACTGTTAACTCTGCACATCTGCACTAAGATTTGAAACTAATCAAGGCTCACATTATATACATGATTAACAGATTTACAGAAGAAGATTTTCCACATTCCTTGCTAATTTGATCACTCCAGAAGGCTTTGGATGCAATATGCTTTTGCTAGGGTGAAGGCAGGAAACCTGTGAGAAGAGCAGATTGATAACAGGGAGTTCAGAGAACTGTCGATATTTGGACAACTCCTTCTCAGTGGTGGAAGAAACAGCTCGTGCAACATCCCAGAATGTCATGTTTTCCTTCACTTGTTGTGTTTGTGGTATGCCAGAGACATAGTTGCCCATTACACATTCTGGTAGAGTGGGCTCAAAATGATACCTGCAATCCACCAAGCTGCAAACAAAGCACAAATAGAGCTCTACTTCAATCTGTGCAGAAAATAGTGATGACTGATGTGTTTCAAGGAGGAAATGGGACCGAAATTGCAGCATGTGTAGGCGGAGAGGGAAGAGTAGCTCCACCTGGTGAAGTTGAATTCATCTTTCTTCTGGTCTTTTATCTCTTTCATGTTGCTGGCTGCCTTCAAGAATGCTGCTGCCAATGCACCTGCGAGTGTTGTATTCTCCTGCTTGCATGCACCCAATAGATCTAAAGTACCTGTCTCCATTTCCAATCCACCAATGTTTGTCAGGTTTCAGGCTTGAATGAATCCTTCAAGTATTCAAGGACAGTACAGAAGTTAAGATTGGAAATAAGCTGATGAATTGCAAGCTGGATACATTCATGCAAGACCTTTTACCTGCCCTTCCAAGAGTGTATGTCAAGAAATCGGAGTGAAAAGGCTCCTTGCGCTGATCAGTGTAGTTAGGCTGGAAAGGAAGAAGAGCATATTTCTTGGCATTCAGGGCATAGCCGACGGTGTCCAACCCCTTCTGGAGAAAATTCTTGGACGCTTTGCCTTTGGGAATCAATTCCTCAATTGGAGCCAGTAACACACTTGTGCCTGGATTACCACTGAGCTGAGGGGCCGCACCATCTACAATGGCATTCAAAGCTGTAAAGAACTCCTGGACGACTGTTACAGCAGAAGGCCTGTCCAGCCCGCCACTGTGAAATCGCATGATGATGATGGTCTGCGACTGAGATGGCTCCGAGTACACATGAATCTACACGCACTTCAAATCATTACAACTCAAGAACTCAAGCGCCAATGCAAAGCATCTACTTAGAAGAGAAAAAAGATTGCAACCTAACCTGGAACAGATCAAGAGGAAGGCTCGGTTTTCCTTCAGAATTCAGAAACGGAGCATTCATCTCCTGTCTGATCACTTGGTCAAGCGCCAAGCTGAAGGCATTATCTCCCTCATCGTCCGGAAGCGCCAAGACCCCAGACAGACAAGAAGAAGAAGCCAACTCCCTGCTCGGCCACGGCAAAACCTCCACCGAGGGAGAAGCAGGCTCCGAAGACACCTGAAACGCCAGCTTCCCCTTAGCATTCTGCACCGCCTGCGCTCTCAAAAGGCTATGCTGCTCGATCACCTCACGAGTAGCCTCGGTCACCCACCGCACTTCCAGCGACCGTCTCAATGCGATCGCAAAAACCGCCAACCCTGTCCCGAGCGCAGTCGACTTGATCCAATTCTCCTCCGATGTTCCCATCAACCTGCTGCTTCCCGCGCCCCCCTCTCCATTCAGCTGCACTGAAGCCATGATACTTAAATCGGAGACGATATTCTTCGCGGAGTCTAAAAGCGACAAACTCCTCGGGAGACTCCCGAACTGCTGATGAGATTAATGCTCCGATCACCGCCGGAAAGCATTCAATCCTGCAAATATCCAACAAAAAAACATTCCCGAATGAAAAGAAAACCCCCGACAGAGTCATGCGCAAAGTTGATCAACCTCATGAACACTCGATGGAACATCATGGAGAAGACGAGAGAGAGAGAGATTACACACTGCAATGGAGAAAACTATGCACGGATTTTCCCCTAGTCTGCAGGAAACAAGCTCACAAAGCCGTCGCTTCGCACAACGAGCTGCTGCAATCGCCTATCCTCCACCTCACACCTCCCGAAACTGCAACACGACAATGCGAATGCAGCTTCAAGTTCTGCCACTTGGACTTGCTTCGAGCCAAGTCTACAACCAGACGGATACAGACTCATCCACTGGAAGAATGCCGACGATTACAAAATCACAGGTGATCGACGAAGAAAGGGTCGGAAATCATTCGGGTTTTAAGCATCAGAAGGAACGCCCCGCTACAACTCCGCCGCGTACTCGTCGTCGTGCATGATGAAAGTATTGCACCTGTTGTCCAGATGGTGTTGATCTGCGGAGAAAGAGAGAGACAGAGACAGAGAGTGGAGTGAAGAGTAGTCCAACGAACAACAACAATGATGCTCTTGCAACAAACTGTAACAACAACGCATTAAATGCAGTTACAGCAGAATCAGATCACTCATGAACTGCTACTGCTGCATCAAATGCCGATGTCGTGGTGCATGACGGAAATTATTATTATTTCCAGCCGTATTGAATGTGTGTTTGGTGTGTAATGAATGCGCAACGAAAACTTTGCCATCGCCCCTGGTACCGGGTAAGAAGAAGAGGCAGATCATAAAATTAAAAAACATGTGACCGTGCAAATGAAAATTAAATTGAGACAAGTGAAAATATGCCGGTTGGGCTCAGTAAAATAGTTTGGCCCAGGATTTTTCACAGTTTGCAGAGGCTGGTGAACGGCATAACAAGGCCTAACACCGACTGTTGATTGGCTAGATAGTTTGATTAGTCCAATTGGGTTGCTCCCAGTAATCTCTCATCCATTTGCCATCCCAGTTTTAGTTTTATGGGTGATATTGAATAAAAACAGTAAGAACTAACCTTGGATATAAGAATCCATTTTACAAGGTCACATACTAACTCCTAATCACCGTTCACTTTGTAACGAAAACAAAAACGCGGCCTGATTAATTGCTACCTACCACAGTTAGAGAGCTCTTGATCATAATGACAATGGCTACAAAATAAACCATACACCTTCCTGATGATTCCTGCAATTGTGATTAGCGTCTTCCGCAATGCCTGCCTATGGCTTGCGTTTGTGTTGCTGATTGTTGTTGTTCCGACGGCGCACATAGAAGTAAGTGACAATCAAACATAAATAATATAATCAAAGGAGAAGATCGACGACCGAGACAATTACTCATTGTTTTTTTTTTGAGGCTGGATTACTCTACGTTTCATCACGCTTGTTGTTGAACACGAGGCCAAGATGAAGATAACCAAAGACAAATGAATGAATACGACAAAGAAGAACAAGAGGAAAACGACGACGACAACAAAAAGGCAAAATAGAAGAAGAAGGAGAAAATGAAGAAGGCACTGTTGTCAAAGATAAATCGAAGAAGATGACGAAGCAGAAGAAAAAAACAAAAATATGAAGAAGAAGAAGAAGGACAACATTAACAATAAGAAGGCACTATTTTTTTAGACAAATCAAAGAAGTCCAACAACAACAACAAAAATGCAAAGAAGCCAAAGCAGAAGAGGAAGAAGAAGGTACTGTTTTTTAGGACAAATCCGAAGGAGGAGTCTGAGGAGGTATTGCTTTTCCATTCTGGATTATGTTGCACCCATCATGCTGTTTAGATAGGCAGGCAAAGAAGAAAATAAAATAAGAACAAGGTTTCTAGCAAATTTGCTTTGTCAATAGCCTTCTAATTTGTCATCTTCAAGATGCACACAATGTTGTTCTGGCATATTATCATCAGCAGGTCTCTCTGTTGTAACCTTGTTGTTTGTGACTGTGATCTTCTTCCTTTCAAGGAGGGGGTTCTGGGAGGGTTTTCTCAATGTCAGCTATTGATTCCGCCTCCAAGTCGGTCTCCGAGTCAGGAAAAGTCATTCTCAAGGTTTGCTGCTTCCTTTCTGGTCCATCGTTGAGGGTTGAGGGTTTAGGGTTTAGGGACATAGAGAGAGGTGGATCCTCATCAAGGACTTATCCACGCTTGATCTGGACAATGATGATGGAAGACGGGTGAGAAGGAAAGAGGTCAGAAAAGATCATCATTTACGGTTTCCTGACTTTCTTGTTGTTGAGAGACTGACTGGCTTTGTTAAGCTCTCCTCAAGACATATTGTGCAGCTCATACAGAGTGACACGACTCTCCTTAATGGCAATTGCTCCCCCACCTTCATGGCATCACTCACTGCAGAATCAGAAAACTGAAATTAAATCAAAACCTTGGGAGAGAGGTGGTACATGGGATGGAATAAAGATAGTACTCTTGTGATTCGTTGCTGAAGAATACTACTGTACTTTTGTTGGGACCTCTCTCCATGGTCCCAACAATATAGCTGGAGAGAATGGGACAGTCATTCTCTGAAACAGCTATAACAAGGCTCTCTCCTTAAGACCCAAAATGTGCCTGCAATTGCAAGTGCAAGACACTGATATCTTTGTGCTTGTGCCCACAAACAAGCGAGGGAAATTTCTATCAAACTGAAAAATGACTCCAACATGCAATTGAGAAGCCGAAGACTCACTGTTGTCTGTGCCGATGGCTTTCTTTGATCTCGCAAGATTTCCCTTGTGAGAATACAGAAATCCCTTAGATAATAATGTCTGCAGTCTGAGGGTGACTACACATCCTTTTGCACAGAGATTTTTGCTTGATGACAGAATCACATGTTTTGTTTACTTATTCCCGGTGAATCAAAACAGTCAAGAGGTCTAGGGTTGAGACTTCAGACAACCTGAAAGCTCCATAGTGACAAATTCCATTTCCAGTCCAACAGAAGAAGTAATAGATTTTGCTTGCAGCTACAATGAAGAGGCGAACTCCATGTGCATGAGACCTCACCTGGAACAGGGTGATGACAACAAGTTTATCCCCAAGTGCAGCAGCAAGAGTTCATGGAAGCCAGGTGTGCTAAGAACTTGGCTCCTGACCATTGAACCAATTGTATGAGGAGGAAACAACAAACAACCTGTACAGGCACTGCATGAGAAGAGATGGCTAGAGACCTCAGCAACTCCTCTTTAGATTGAAGCTCTGATTCCTTTTGGCATCTCATGAAGGATCCATTACCAATAATTGAAGTTATGTTGTGTTGAAATCTATATCTGATAGTGGTTTGTTGAGGCTGCTGATAGTGTGTGTACAGGGATTACTGCACTGCATTTCAACACAAACCAGTGAGTATATTTTGAAATTTTTCTTGTTTTAGCCAGAAGCCAATGAAGTCAAGGTAATCATCACTGCCAGCTTTATGTTTTTCTCATTAAAAAATGCTGAATTTGACACTTCAAAAGCCAGCAGCTTGCCCCTAGGGTTCAAGACTAAATTGACACAGATTTCAGGCCCAGAAAGGAGACCTGCAGTCTTTAACTTGTCATGTTCAGCATCAGAATATGTGGAGTTTCACAGATTTTTCCCCCATGTGCACACATGTGTTTTCATTCTTGTGTTTTGAATGGCGTTTCTGCTGCTCCAGTTTGGCCATACCCACCACAACTCTGGCTGTTTTATGACTACACTAAGTTACATGCTCAGTATCATTGATGTTGTGCTGCTATTTGTTGACCATCCCTTGGCCCCCTCCAGTGTGCATATTATGAAGGGATTATTTACCTACTCTTCTCAGTTTCTTTGGAAAGAAAAAAGCTAGCAAGCTTCCCTGATCCATGAGCTCCAATGAAATTCATGGATCCTTAGTATATGAATAGAAATGGTTCCAAGATGGAGTAGTCATCCAATCTGCATGATAACAAGAATTGGCTCGTGTTTCTATCCTGAACTTGTAAATTTACTTTCAAGCAGATGCAGGGAGGAATCCATGGTGGATAAGGATACCTCATATGTCATTCAGCTGCTATGCAACCTTGAGATAAATGAATTCTGATGCTTGTCAGATTCCCAAACCAGGTAATGAATTCTGATGTTAATCGGATTTTTCCACAAGGTAATGAATTCTGGTGCCAATTGGATTTTCAAGGATATGGTTCTTGTCTCGTACACAGACAAACTTATAGAGACTTGAATCTGAATTGCCTCTAGCCTAGTTAGTTACATACACTCCATGATAAGCCATTTAAATGGTGAACTCTTAGAATTTTCATAGTGTATTCTAGCAACACCTGTAATGTTACAGCATAGAAAGCGAGGGCATCTTACATTTCAGGGTCGGCTTTTAGGTTTTGGAATGGTCTACCCTTTTTCTTTATGCAATGTTCAAGATCCTGACCCTTAAATGTGGACAGATAATTTCAACAACTCATTATGTGTGGTAATGCTTATCATGGAAAGTCTTATAAGCCTAGTCCATGAGGGACATTACACCACAAGCATTCATAGAGAGAGAGATTTTAGAAGGTTTCAAAGACCGTTGGGCAGTTCTCAAATGGGGACCTGGTTCAACCCAGTTCTCAGTCCGGTTCTCAGACTGAAAACTGATGGGTATCAGATTTACTGATATCTGAGTAGAAAACTGACCCGTTGGTTCTCACATGGGTGAGAACCGGTGATGAGAACTTGACTCTAGTTATTTAAAAAAATATGAAAACCGGCTGGGTTTTCTCATAAAACCCAGATCCAGTTCTCAATTTTATAATATATAGCTCTTAGTTTAGGTTAGTGATTAGGTTAGTTGTTAGATTTGCGGCGCCTCCAAGAACAGAAGTACAAAGAGCCTTAAAGCTTTTTCTTCATTCATTGTTCATTTTGTTTTGAGAAAGGTTTAATGAGAGGTTCGTAGCTTAATTGCTTTGAGGTGTCTTTTGTTTGAGATTTGTTTTGCATCATAGTTGTTTGGCGCCATCGCTATTCTTGTTGTTCATGCTTCTTTTATGGTCATGGTCATTTAGTGCTATCATTATATTATTACACTTGCTTCTTTCATGTTCATGCTCACCTAGCGCAATTGTTGTTACTCTTGTTTCCTTCATTGTCATGGTCACCCGGTGCCACTGTTGCTTCTATTATTGCTTGTGTTTTTTTTGTGGTCTCACGTAATGCCACTACTACTACTACTTGTACTTCCCTTGTGGTAGTGGTCAATTAGCACCATTGTGATTTGTTTTAAGGTACCTTCACATTTTGTTGATGTTCGTGTTTCCTTTGTGCTTGTGTTTGCCTAGTGCTATTGTTGTTAATATTGTTTGTTTAGTGAACAAGCAAGGTAATCCCCCCCCTTCCTACTTTGTGCAATCACAAGACATTGGGAATGAAGTGCATATTTGCCTTAAACCTTTGACCTTCGACCACATTCCTGAAGTAATTGTTCTGTTTTTTTTTATTTATTTTCTATTTTATTTTTTCATTCCTTCTTTTTGTTAGCTTTTTATTATTTTTTGGATGCAAGGTTTTTTTAATATTTTTTTCACTCATCTTGTATATTTTGCACTATGGATTGGGTATGATTTGTGATTCATTTGGATTGATTTTTAGGACATAGATTGCTTGGTTTTTCTCTATTCATTCTTCAAGCAAAATTGTGTTGTGAAATTAAACATGGAACAATCATCTCAAAATGAAAATAAAATAAGTAATGAACACGAATGTGAAATATTGAATGATTTAATGGAAGAAAAAGCAAGAGAACCATTTCAAAGACCATATGAAAACCATGATAGTTTACAAACAAAAGTTAAGTGTAAATTTCAAAGACAAAAAATGAAATGAAAAATGATTTCAAAAAATTGTATGTCCAAAAAAATATGTGGAAAAATCACAATATAAATGCAATATATTGGGCATTTTATTGTATTAATGATAACCAAAAAGTTAATGTAAAAGTTTCTCAAACTATGAGATGTATTCTTTGTTACAACAATCTAGTGTTAGAATCTAGTTTAAAACTCAAGCCAAAAAAGGTCTATTTATACAACAAAGCAAATGGAATAATTTTTTTGAAAAAACATGTGTTTTCAAATCATTTAAAAATTGCAAAAAAAAATTGAAATAGAGGTGAACAGTCCATTAAGATCAAAAAAATTGGAAAAAAAACATGCTAAAAAAAGACCTAATATATCTAGAATTATAATTTCTAATTTTTTTGCTATAAAAATCTTTTCAAAACAATGATATGCACCAAAAATAGTTGGTGGAAGATTTGGCTTTATTGATTATAAAAAATCATTCACATATGTTTCGTTGAAAGTTAATGGTTGAAATGTTTTAATTTGCATTAATGCCCAAGAGTTGTTTTGCCTTCTAGAAAACTTTTTTCAAAAGAGATTTTATCCATTTTGGTGCAAAAAACTAAGTAATTATGTCTTACCATGTTTGGCAGAATGTTTTTCTACAAGATTAGGTTTTGATCTTTGGATGACAAAACGAACCATGGAGACTTTTGGCCAAGCCTTGGCCAAGGATCTAATTGAATTGTTATGAAAATATAATTTGAGGAAATAAAATATTGTACTTATGTAAAAGATGAAAGATTTAACTTTTAAACATTATGATTAAAATTCTTAAGTCTGTTGTTAATTGTAATATTTTAGGATTGTCAAAAAGTTTTTATTTTGGTCATGCATTTTTTAATGTTTTTTAGTATGCAACAACAAATGAAAATGTTTTTAAAGGATTAAAGTATGTACCTATCAAAATAGCACAATATGATTTGCAAAAATGTATAACATGGACTAAAAAGTCAAACAAAGGTAAATATGAATGGAACAAACCTTGTGTTTACTCAAATCTTCCTAAAAGAAAATTGAATATTCCAATAAAAAAAAGTAATCCATTATTTCAATTATAATTTTTTAAAAAGCATTTCATTTCTTTTTTTTTTGTAAATGTTTTAATTTTTTTTAATTATAACTTTTATTGTAATTTTGCAAATTTGCTAGCAAGGTAATTCTTTTTTAGGAAGCTCTACAATTCAAGGACATGCTCTATTATAGTAAACAAAGTTCAATGAAACTAACTGCTCAAATGCCACCTCCTTTGATTTGGCACATTTGCCAAATTATTGTTAATTCTCTCTCCCCAATTGTAACTGCTTGTGTTTAAAATTAATATGAAGGTCACTAATTATGAAATTAAAAGCAAAACCTAAAAATGCACATTCTTTTCAAACCATAATGGAAGAGGATTCTACTGTGGTTTTATGATGATAAAAGAGGTTTGTATTATGTTAGATTTTTTTCTTTCGTTCGTGAAAAGATATGAAAAAAAGAAACTCATAATATGTTATCCTTCATGTTGGACCCAAAGTTTAAAAGCTTTCATTTAATGTCCTCTTTCATTGGTTATGAACAAAGAGTAGCCATTTTTGAAGAATATGATGAAAGGTTTTTATATCTTATGCTCTTGAAATGCTATCATGATTTGCATCCAATGATCAAATCTAAAAGTGAATTTTTTGACCAAACAATGGATGTGGATTGCAGTTTGGGTATCTTTTCAATGGTAGCATGAACAAGTGAGTCAACAAAAAAGATTGTTAAAAGAAAGCTTTTAATTTTTTAGGTATCATCAAGTGGATATTAAAGAGATTATTTGCATTTTTAAATGGTGGGAAAAACATGAAGTTATGTTTCCCATAATTAGATTTCAAGCCCAACAAATTGTAAGAATTGCAAGTTCACAAATTGAGACTAAAATGGTCAAAATACACTTAAAAGAGGCATGAGCATTACTTCACATTAGGATTGCATGTCCTTTTTCCCCAAAATAACTTTTTCATTTGAATGAATTTTTGAAATTTTTTTTCTTACAACTTGTTATGAAAAATTATTTAAATTGTTGCAATAAGTCAAAAAAAAATAATCATTTTTTAATAAATATGAATTTTTAATATGCATTCCTTGTAAATTTTATGTTTCATCTTGAAAAATCATGATAATTTGAAATCATACCAAAAAATCTTAATTTCTTAAAGTTGAATTTAATGTTATATAAACTAAAAAAAATTTCAATACATCATGGACATTATACCCCATTTACATGTGGTTAAACACTCTTGAAATTTTGAAATTCCAAATTTTCAAGTGTACATACTTAAAATTTTCAAATTCCACATTTTTGAAATTGTGAAGTTTTTGTAGTGTGTGTAATAGGTTATTATCATCTCACATTTTTTACAATCAACTTACTTCTATTTTATGAGTCTTTTGTAAAAATGTCCTTTTCTATTAACAATTTTTTTCACTTTTGAAAAATCCTTAACTAAACCAAAACCTAAAATTAGATCAAATGGATTTTTAATTTAAATTTCTTCACATTCATATTTGTTAAAAAGGAATAATGCACCATGATTACCAAAGTTTCAAATGGCAAACTTAAATTAATAAATCTTTATGTTTTTATGACGGAATTTAACATATGACGCCTTTTGTGGCTCTTTGAATGTGTTTTGACCCAAAAGGATATTTTGCCTATCTAGGATATTTATTAATTTAAAAAGATTTCATACACAATTAGATAATTTAGCAAAATTCATTTTTCTGAACAAAAATTGGCCCAATGACCCTAGAGTTGGTTGTAAATCCCTTTCTAGCTTAATAAAACTCATTGTGATAAATGCAAATTCAGAAAAATAGTTAGAACAATTTGAAAGAGGTTTGAAAGAGATGAAATTGTGAATATATAAACATTCACATAATTCAAAATTTATTTATTTTTCATTTTTCCAATTTACAAATGTGGTTTTTATATATTTTTTAATTTATAATTTTGATATCCGTGTTGTGAGAATGAATTTAAAAAATCGGTTGTTATTGGGTTTGTGAGAACTATTGTTTTTGGGAATTGATGAATTTTTTAAAAAAAATCTTAATGCCCAAATTGGTTCTCTTAGACCCTTGTTTTTTAAATTATCGTAAGAATCAAGGAAATTTTCATATAGCACCCATAATAACTGAAATCAACGATTCACCCAAAAAAGTGAGAATTGCCCAACATTGGTTTTAAGCATTCAAAGCATACAATTTAAACATGAGTTTTTGAATAGAACCATTGTATTATTTCATTATGCAAAACAACAAATCATTGATATTTAGTTGTGATATTGCTCGTTATACCCTATTCATCATGGTCTTTTTTAATTGTAGTCGTCTCTTTTGGTTATGTAATCAATTGAGCAATCCCTATTGTTATGTTTTGTCTTTTAATCATATTTGTTTATTTTGGTTGTGTACACCTCACCACCTTCTTCAATTTTTTCTTCTAGTTGCATTTGTCTTCTTCAAGTTTTGATGGTTGTTTTCTAATCATGTACCTAATCAAGTAAATTGTTACCCATTTTTTGTGTTTTGTCTTATGGTCATGTTTGTCTTTTTCTAGTCATGATGGTCATCCTTTAGTCATGTACCTTATCAAGGAAACTACCACTACTCCACTCTAATGTTTTGTTTTCTAATCATGTTTGTTTTATGTGCCCCCCATCAAGGTTTTCTTTGTGTGTTAACCATCTCTTTTGATCATGCACCTAACCAACCAACTCCCCAATCAATATCCTTTTGTGGTTTTTGTTATTTTCTCTACTCACATACCAAATCAAATAGGGCACCCTTCCTATTGATCAAATTCCTCTTCTAGGTTTGACTATCTTTTCTACTTGTTTACTTAATCAAACAATCTCCTACTCAAGTTCCTTTTGTGGTTTTAATCATCTCTTGTGTTGTTGATCGTTTCTTTTGTTCACATATCTAATCGTGTCACCCCTTGTTCAAGTTTCTCTTGTGATTTTAATTATTTCTTGCAATGTTGATCATCTTTTCTATTTGCATGATACTTATTCAAGCCACCCCCCTTGTTCAGTTTCCTCTTGTGGTCTTAATTGTCTCTTGTAGTGTTCATTGTCTCTTTTGCTTGCATATTTGACTAAGCCACCCACCCTTCCAACTTGAGTTCGTCTTGTAGTTTCATTCATCACTTTTATTTTCATACCTAATTAAACCCCCTCCCTTCACTTGAAAGTCAAATTCTTCTTTGTGGTTTTAATCACATTTTTTTGTGTTAATGATTTTTTCTACTTGCATACCTAATCAAATAGCCCCCCTATTCAAGTTTCTCTTTAGGTCATGTATTTAGTTAGATTCCCCCTACCCCCAAAACACTATCCTCTTTTGTTCCTTGCAACTTAAGGGTACAATATTTGAACCTTACCACAAAATGTTCCTTTGCAAGCATCCAAGATTCCATCTATGTTCTAGCGTCTTTCTAGCTTTCAACTAAAGTGGCTTGTCTTTCTTGTTGGGTCAACCTTGTAAGTAGCTTGGATGTTATGATGAAAGTTTTCTATTGCTTCCTTGATTGCTATTGTAGATCAAGCTTTATTGAAATGCATTTTTGTTTGCCTTTCAATAAGCCTTTTTATTGTTGGATCTACCACATTAGTTACTTCTACTCCTTGTCTTGTCATTTGTTATTATTTTTCATTTCTCCTAGCCTTTCTAACTTGTTTTGCAAATTTTTTTTCCATCACTTTTCATTATAGAATTTTCAAGTATTCATTGGATGTTATGCCATGAGGTTTGCCAATATTGACCAATGGTTCTAACCCTTTGATTTTCCTTGTAAGTAAGTTTAACAATGATAGCAAGTGGGCAAGACACAATGTTTTTGGAGTAGGTTTTTTTAGAATTGAAGATTTGAACTAGAAATTTTGGAGTAGAATTAACTAGGTCTATGGCAAGTTCATTATCATATGTAATTTGTCCTTCTTGAATAGTCACTTGATTTGTAGGTTGTGGCACATAGGACCTTGGTCCTTGTTGTTCCTCCATGTTCTCCTCTATGTTTAGTTGTATTTACCATGTTTACTATGCTCGTAACAATTCCATCCCCCTCCCATTTTAGACTCTCATTTGTTGCACCATTTAAATTCCTCATATCTTGATTTAAACTATAGGCCTTTGATGATATTTTATACACATCATTGGGTTTGGTTTTCTTGTCACGACACCAAAATGTGCCTTTCATGACTAAGACATTCTATGCTATGACTTAGTTGTATTCATGTAGTTGCATTATGTTAATTGTTTAATTTGTAATTACATGACTACATTTCAACTTGCAATTACATGATTACATGTCAATTATTATTATGGATTAACAACTTATTGATTATGCACCTTTTTATCTTAATTTAGAGGAAAAGAATTGTTTTATTTTCTATTTGAAATTCTTAATAACATTGAAAGGCATAATTAGTGCAAATGTAATACCTTGCCAATTTTGTCACAAATTGTTTTACATGTTTAAAAAATACTTAACAACATGTCTAAAATTTTCCATTTTGATGATACAATATTCATAAAAATTTAATAATTAATTTCACATATTTTAATTTTTAATTTTTAAATTTTAATAATCTTAGAAAATAATATAATTAGTTTCCAATTTTGCCAATATTTAGCAATAGTTTTTTGTTCATGAAATTTGGCCTAAAAATCTGAAAATTAAATTTTTTTAACATGAAGTGATATTGGAGGGTTTCTAAGTGTGGAGGCAAAATAAATAAATTAAAAAATTGCCTTATTTCTATACTTGGTTTTAAATGTGTAGCCATGATTATAAAAAGTTGATTATTATTTTTACTTCATATTTAATTTATAGCTAAATTTAACTAAATTTATAAATAGGGGTGATTTTCCCTTTTCAATTATATAAATAAATTTTACAAAACACATTGTTGCCAATGCTAAGTACTATGAAAATTATGAATCCTTTAAAAAATCCCATAGAATTATTAATTAAAATTATTTCATATGTTATAAATTAAAATTTTAAAATTTGAGTAATATTGTATTTCATAAATAATATAATTGATATTATATTTGTTTTTAGAAATATATATGATTTATTATAGATCAAAAAAATTTAAATATATATTTTAAATAAAATAATTTTTTTAATATGTGGGAGATATATCATTTATTTATTATTATGTCAAAATTAAGAAATTATGTTTATAAATCATGTACTTAAGGTTTTTGGTTATTAAAATCTTGTTAAACAACAAACTTTAAGTGTTTTTTTGTTCAAATAAGTTTATATATATATATATCATTGAAAAAAATTTAAGAATGAACTTTTTTTTTCATTGAAAAAAAATCAATAAAATATTTAAATTGGCACTTGTGCAATATTTTGAGTGAAAAATAAGTTTTAAAAAATGCATCACATTATATTTTTCATAACAAGTAGGGTGGTTTGTTGATAAAAAAATTGATCTCCATCTTTATGGTCCAAGGATTAATTTTCATAGATGTTAGAATATCTAAATGTGAAGTTTGATTCACATACTTTACCCTCACAAGTATGTGCAAGTAAAATTATCATGTCAAAGCCACATTATTGCACCAAGTCTATTATTTTTATAATTACATGTGAACCATGTCCATCTAAGGTTAGTAAATGGCATTTGGATGGAGATATGTTATTAGGGATTGACCTCATAAAAAATGAGAAAAGAAATTTGAATAAAAAACAATTATCAGTATTTACAATTCGAAATGTAATCATTTTTAATTTTTTCACTTTTGAAAATGTAGAATATCAACAAACACCTTCTTATAATGCTGATGACACAACTAATTGTCAACCATTCCTAGACTTGGGAATGGTGTTGTACACCTATTGTGAACCTCTTTTAGCCAACACACAAGTTCATGATTGATGTCCAACTTGGATGCATGTTTCATTAAAATTCTAAATGTGATCTCTAGAATAATTGTGTTAGATGTACAAAGTTGTTAAATTCGATAAAAGGACTTGCATGTTTCGTTTATTAAACCATGTGTTCTACAAACCTCAAGTCCATGTACAAGTTTAATAATTAATCTTGAATGTGTATATTTGAATTGATACCACCATGAATTCATTGGTATTCCATCTTTGAATTGTGTACCTTACGTTTGGGTAAATTTTGCTACCTTTAATTTGAGTTACTATAATGTGATTGATGGCCCATATTTTTGCATACCAAGTCTTCAATTGACAATAATTATCTTTCTTTATATGTCAACACACCTAATGGGCCTTGTGTTTTGGATTTGGTCTTGTCATTGAAGTGATTTGATAGTGATGTAAAAGTTGTTATCCATTTTTTTTTTTTTGACTTATAGTTGTTTTTTTGTTTATCTTTGTTGACTTATGACTTTTATTTTGTGGAGGTGGTATATTCCCTTTGTTAGTTCATTAATCTACCAAACAACTCTTCCTACAAGGCACATTGACATTCATGGTTGATTTGATCATCCTAATCTTAGCTTACACTAAATTGGGGGTTCACATTTGAACCTCACCAAAGGTATACCCTTGTTTTTCCCAAAATCAAACCAAGACCACAAAAATTCAATCAAGTCAAGATGTTTTTCAATACGATGTGCCTTGCCACATAAAAATTCAGAAATGAGTTTTCAAAATTCTTCAAAATTTTCACACATTAAATTTTCATCTACGATTCTTATGCAAGTTGTTAATTGAATTTCAAATTATGGTTTGTTTGAACTTGATGAAACTGCAAGACCCCATTTGTGATTACTTGTGGAATAACTATGTGTTTAACTACCCAATGATAGCATATGAACTTTTGTATTTCTCATTGTGAATTATATATATGGTAGCAATGCAATTATCAACTTGGTTTTCTTGTTTCCCTAACTTGATCTCTTTTAATTTTGTTCTTTTCACTATTGTAATAGATTATTCTTCCATGTCATCTTTTGCCTTTGATCTACATAATTTTGCACTAGGTCTAGCTTGATCCTTTCTATTCACCTTGTTGTTAAGTTATTATTTTGATCATATCATTCTTATAGTAGGCAACAAAAGCTCTATGAACCTATGGTGATCCTTTTTAGCGTAATCTAAAAGTTAAAAAGACCAAAACATGCAAAATGTTGCAAAATGTGAATGGAATAAGTTATTTTAAAATTGAGATTGTCATGTTATACTTTTTGATGAGAAAGGTAAGAAAGAAAAGTTAATTTCAACTTGTTTATAGGCTAGGTGTCCCAAGTCCATGCTTCTTTTTTCATCAAAGACTTGTAAAGCTTTATTAAGAAACACATTGTAGATTACGGAAATGTACAAAGGAATAAAATGTCAAAAAGGAGAAGTGACAAGATGTTGAGTTCGCTCAAAGTAGTTGTGAAAATCTTTCCATGACCATAACCAACCACCTATGGAAGGTCGACTATATTTATATGTTAAAAACCAACGACTTGCAATAGATTGGCTATGGTGATGGGAAGTGTGTTTTGAAAGGGTGGAAGTTTAGTTGTGAAAATCTCTCCATGACCATAATTGACCGTTTATGGAAGGTTGACTATATATATATATATGTTAAAAACCAACGACTTGCAATAGATCAGCCGTGGTGATGGGAAGTGTGTCTTGAAGGGGTGGAAGTCAAGAAGTAACTAAGCCTACAATTATTGCCCAACTTAAGATGGAAGACATTTGCATCCTTTGTAATGTGATTTTAAAAGTTTTAATCCTTAATCTTCACATGGTTCATAAATCATCCTTCCATTAAATAGCTTTGGTCTCATGATGTGCATGTTTGAGTGTATTTCACTTCAAACTTTTGAAAAAAATTCACAATATTTTTGCATATTATGTTATAATAAAACTAGGCAAATAGATTAGAAAAGAAACTATTTCATTTCATCTTATAAAGTGGGAGATTAGAATATATTTGTGAAAATGAATGTAATGTACCTATGTATTCAAAAACACAAATATACTCCAAAAGTAATTTAAACGATTTTTAACTTTGATGAAAATTGAAGGTATATTGAACCATGTCATTTGACATAATATGAACCATGCTTGGATACCATATGACTAATTTGAAAATTTTCATTTCAAAAAATGATTTTTTTCTAGCAAGGATGCGATAAATGTGTGGTAAATTGAAAATTTGACAAATAATCATGTCCACATAGAAAATGACAAACATAGTTAGATGGGCCATTTTTTAAATTTCATTAAAATTGATTATTTTAATGACTAATGGAGCCATAAAGTTAGTCTATTCAAAACAAGATTGTGGCCCTATTATACCAATCTATATTATAAATATATTCATGGATCCTTCAATATAAATAATGAAAATTATTTTTATTTTTAAAAAAATTATTTAACATTAGTTTTGTAAAAATAATTATTATAAGGTCCAAAAACCAAAATTGATACCCAAAATTAAATGTACCATGCTTTTGGAACAATTATATTATATGTGTTATAATACTAAACCCAAAAGTGTCCTGAAAGGGGTCGATGTAGTGTCCTTTCACCCTTTAAGGTTGGTTTGTTTCAATGTTGATGGAGTAAGCACCTTCCAAGGCTTGAGATCTGGGGTGATAGTTTAAATCCAACAATAGTATGCTCCATTTATTGTTGATGTGCATTGTATGGTTCATGAAACAAACCTTGCAATACAAACTATCTACAATTTACTTTTGGTTTTTCACATTGAAAATTTGTTGCAATGCTTGTATGGTTACTTTAGTCATAGCCCCAAAAGGCATTTAAAGTTTACTAAGTTGGCACAGATAATGGAAATTAAAAGCAACAAAATTTTGTGCAACATCAAAATTAGATGGGTTTTTATGATCAATCTTGTCAAACGAATGTTGTTCGAATATCGCATTCTCCTTATGAAAATGGCATTAAATGCTACCATAATATTCTGTTCAATTTAATCTATCTTTGTGGAAACTTTGTTGCGATTGAATGCAATTGTTAGAGATAGTACATTCCTTGATTAAGTTTGCACAATTAAAGAATTTTTTATTTGTGATTTCATAATAGCAATAAATTATATTAAAATAATTTGCATTCAATATAATTATTGACTAATAATTATTTTTGCAAGTTAGGTTTTATACTATAGTGGGTAAGGCCTTTTCTAGTTGGGGTTCAATTCCCCCATAAAACTATTAGCTTTAAAATATATTTAAAATAAAAATCATTAGCAAAAAATCAAAGTAAGGATGTTGGATTATAGCTACAAATTTAACTTAACAAACCTAGAAGTTGCAAATCAGACTTGATCATTTTATTTTATTTCCTTTATCTAAAATAAACTACAAATTTTTTTAACACATAGTTGGACAGATAGACACTCCATGTGTCCATGTGGTGATTTCAGTTCCAATAAATATTGGTAAGTAGCAAATTAGCTAAAATTGAAAATTGAAAAAAAAAACATTGGTTGGAACCACAACCAGAAGTTTGTTAGATTGAAAAATTAAATTGAACCAAGACTAAAGGTTATTTTTAGGTCTTAGAACCAAATAGTGTAAATCCAAATTCCAAACACCTTGAGCTATTAATTTTTCTTATACTCTAATATTTTTGGAAATGTTGTAATTTTCAAAATTAATTTACTCAAAGAATAAAATTTCTAAAAGAAAGAAAAAAATCTATAGAAATTTTTAGGATTTTTTTTTTAAAAGCTTGAAATCTTGGCCATGTGGTGAGATTAGAATGTTGTTTCATTTTATGTAGTCCATTTTTTGAGGTTATTTGATAGGCATGTGAGAATGAAGTTGAACAATTCCAACAATAATGTTGACAATTGATTCATGAACCAATAGTTCATAAATGTAAATATGTTTTTGAAGTGTGAAAGTGATATTGACAACCTTGCATCATAAACTTCATGGGTCACAATTTGGCAATAATAGTCATGCAAAATTTGCTTTTCATAGGTTCATATGGAACAAACACAAATGTCATTACTCTACTTGTACTGTTTGAACATCCATGTCATGTGCATTGTTTAGACACAAATGTCATATGCCTGTTTGTATTGTTTAGACATAGATGTTGTGTGTCTATTTGTGTTGTTTACGCATGAAAGTCGTGCAAATGACTTCCATGTTTAAATAATGCATGACATTGTGTGTAAATAATACGAACCCATGAAATAATAGATTTCTCATGGATTTGGAATGAACCAATGAAGCTTATAGATTTGTGATGTGACATCTACGATGGCAACATCTTTCATCTTAAACATGTTCATTAAACAACATTGTTTCACATGAATTTTGCGTCCATTTTGAACAAGGGGCAACTCTTGGAAGAATATGTAGTTCATTAAACTGAGTTGTTGGTGTAAAAGGAGGTGCACCCTAAACAAGAACAAACCTTGTTTGACCCAATGCATCAACCTCACATTGAGTAATATTTGTGCCTAGGTTAATTAACCAAACACCAAAAAGAAGGGGTTTGTTGTGTTTCAAGTTTGGCATAATTCCATTGGCACAACATGCCATATTACCAAAGCAAAAGGGTGCATACATAATACAACAAGCCAAAAAGGGCATTAGACCACAAAGAAAAATAAATAAAATGGATAAACATTTATGTTCTACCATTTAAAGAAATGGCAATTAGGGAAAGTTGTTGTTTTTTCATTCATAAAAACCAAAAATCCATTTGAAATTTTAAGTTTAAGTTTTGATTTAGGACTTGTAAAAATGCACCTCAATGTGTTAAACATGAATCAATTTTGCAAAGGATTATAAAAAATATTCATATAATAAAACATATCTAATGGGAAAAAAATAAAGAGGATAAAGACCTATTAACCCCATTAAAAAAACATTCATACCCTAGAATATGTGGAAATCTAAAACTTTAAAAAATCAAAGAACTTTTCAAAATTGATCCAAATTTTTAAAAATTTGAAAGTCCTTTGCCACACATGAATGAGTTTGAGTGTACATGATGTGTTATGAAAAGTTGTAGTTTATTATACAAGAAACATAAAAATGTTAAAAAAATTAAAAATGGTTATGATTTGAAATTATTATCATTTTTAAAGACAAACACTGAATTTACAAGGAATCAAGACACTTTCAAAAATTCATATTTATTAAAAAGTAATGAAGAAAAAAACATGTCATGTACTTGGACAATTATAAGCATTTATTATAACAAATTGCAAAAAACATTGTTCCAAAATTCATTCATATGAAATTATTTTTAGGAAAAAGGACATATAATCTATTTTCTCAATAATCATGTTGGTTCATTGTATCCTATTTGCACCCAAAATCAAAATATATTTTCAAGGCCTTTGGAAAGGTGTCAAAGGTAGTTGTAGATTACACTATCCATTTTTTGATGTCACAAAGCAAAAAATCTAGTACCTTTAGTTATTGCAATTTAACCTAACTTCAACTAGTAAACAATGTAAAAAAGGACTCATATTTATAATCAATATTATTATAGGAAGCCAATACCAAAAAAAAAAAATCAAATGACCATTTTTGAATTTCTACAGGACTTTTAAACTCTTGGTTCACAATGCATCATAATCCATACCAATTTGTATATGGACTCATAACTTTTGACAGATTAAATAAATTTTTTTATTGGATTATACCATAGGTTGTATGGTTAAAATGAAACTACATTTTTTTATCAAGAATGTGATTGCATGTTAAAATAAGCATTTAAGTACTTTTAGATCCTCAATTTTATGCAAATGTATCTAAACTTTTTCAATGTGGAAAAATCAAAACTAATAGAAGTTTCTTCATCAAATATGTTGTAAAATGATAGGCAAGGATGGCAAAATATAATCCTTGGAAAAACATGTTTTTGCAAAAATGTTCATAACGAAGGAAGTGAAATCATTTTTATGTGGCAAAATTTGATTGGGTAGTTTCATGACTTGAACATTTGGTGATTCTCCCCCTTTTGTTTTAGTATTATTTGGTGTCATTTTGGTTGATGTGTATAACATTAGGTTTCTAACAATTTGCACACAATGTCTAAATTGCTTGCTTATAGTTTTGTGACATTTGATTGTTTGTCATTTCCAATCAAAAAACCTCTAATGGATTGATATATGCAACTAAAGCATTACTTGTTTGATTTCTTTCCAAATTTCTTGGATTTGAGGATGACAACCTTAAGCTTTTTGGTTCTTCTGGTAGAAATTCCAACACAAGTTGGATAAAAAGGACTTGGTTTTCTTACTATCAATTGTTTTTAATCATCTTGGCCTTCTTGCAATTTTGAACCTGAACTTTGGTTTGACACCTCCTCAAGTTCCTTCAAAGCATCACCAACATGAGTATCCAACACATTAGTTTGACCTTTTCTAGTCAATTTCAAAGCCATTACTAGGCTTAAGGTATCTTTTCCATCATTTGAATTATGATTGGAATCATTTGAACCATATGCAAATTCAACATTTTTTGTTGTTGTTTTAATAGTGGTTGAAGAGAGTAGTGAACCAATGCAAGCTTGGTATTTTCATCTTTAGATGAAGATTCAACTTTGTTAAAGTCCAAATTAGCTTCTTTTGTCCCATATATTTCCATGCTTCAATTCGACAAATTTTCAACTTTGACATGAACAACTAGAACTTTCTTGTGATCAAGGTCAAGGATAGGCACCACCTTGCATCAAAAGCTACATGCAAGTTTAATCCTTGAATGTTAAGCTTTTGGGTTCTTGTTTTGGAAGACAAAGGCATTTAGGGTGTCTAAAAGGGCTTCTGCACTCCCTTTTCAAATTTGACAAAGTAAAACAAGACCAACCTTGGATACCTTCCTCACAAATTGGGCACTTCTTGAATGGCCTAGCAATCATGTCATCATAGCAAAAGCAAGAATGTTTGCAATTTTAAACATGCAATAACACATTTAACTATAATTCAATTTTTTTTGCAAGACAATTTTACTTTGAATTCAAAAGATGAAATTTGACCTTGAAGATGAATATGTAGCTATAATATGACATCTAAATAGTTGAAATTCCATAGGATGCAAATAGGTGCAAGCATTATGTTCAAACTTCGGGTGTATAATTTTGTGACCAAAACAACCTATGTGCAGTCCTCTTTTTCTAGTTCAAAACATTGTGACGTACTAGGACCCATCAAGGTAACCTTGTGATTTTATGTGATCTACAGAATAGCAAGTTGAGCTTGAAGTGATTGTATTGTTCATAGTGTTTTGTAGATCATTAGAAATGATCTTAGATGTTGAGCCTATAAACATTTTGGAATTTTCCTCTTGGCCACCCCTTGGACAAAGGTTAGATGACACAAAAAAATTTTAACCTTAGGTAAAACTGATTTAAAACATGTTTAATACAACTTTAAGCATTATGCCCATAGAATTAAAAGAATTTGGAAATCATTGTTCAAGAAAATAATGAACACAAAGGCAAATCATGATAATAAAATTTGTTGAAAAGGAAACCCAAGAACAAAAGGACAATTTAAGACATCATAAACAAGGAAGAGGTTCAACGCCAAAACATGGCATTCATGACTACAAAAATCTAATCATATGTGCCATTTACAAATATAGATAATTGCACGATTGTTAGTCCATAAGAACTTGTCGTAAATGCCACTAATTACATTAGTTGTAGCCACATTAATGGCTACAGTTTGCCATGACTATAGTTGCAAAAAGCATAGTCTTGGATTTAGCAAAACACCTGGCAACCTCACAAAATGCCACGTGTCACAATTTTTTTAAGAACCATTTTCTTTTTCCAATCAAGTATTGCCATGTGCTAACCTTTTAACCTAGGGGCCCAACTTAGGAAACTTAACCTAGGCCGCATAGCCTAAAAAACCTACCCTAAACAACCTAGTTTAGGCACTAAAAAGGTTTCATAGGCTATGCAAGCCACCAAGGTATCTAAACATCAAAATGTTTAAATGTCTAAATGTTTAGGTTTGCAAGTGGGAAGATTTGAACTTCCCACCTTTAATTTGGGGAACAAGTCCTTAAGCATTGCACCACAATATTTATTTATGATAACTACTACTTACCATTAAGATCTATAAACAATAATGTTTTTAGCTCAAGTTCTTTAACTCACCCTAAGCTAACCTAGGTTGACCTAAGCTAATTTAGGTTACTTAGTAGCATAGCCTTGATTAACATAGGTTGACTTGGTTTAATTTAAGCTACCTAGTAGCTTAACCTTGGTTAAAATAAGTTAACTTAGAGTAATTGAAGCATTTAAAATCGAAATGAAGGCCTATTTACCACAAATTAACATAGATTTAAACTAGGCTAAAGTAGGCTAAACTTGATTAAATTAGCATAAATTAGTTTAAACACAATTGTTTAAACTAAACTCGATAGGACTTGGTAAAATCTGTCAAAACTAATATTAATTAGGCTAAACTAGACAATTTAAAATAAATTTAATTAGATTTGGGTGAAAACACGGTAAAATATACAAAAAAAGTTGCTAAAAAAAAATCAAGTTAAAAAGAAGTAGTTTTTCATGAAAACACAAGAAAGTAGATTCAAAATTTATTTAAATTTCATTTTGAAACTATTGAACCCTCAATTGGGTTTATTGTAAATCAACAACAAAATTTCAAAAACTTTGTAACTATAAAAATAAAGGATAAATAGGTTTGAAATTGACTGGTCAATATGGTGTTCAACCTACTTTTTCATTAGAAAATTTAATGAAATATACATGTATAAATTTATAGCATAAACATCATTGTATATTCAAGGGCCTCACCAAAAACCAAATATTTTTGGTAGAATATATTTGACACATACTTGAATCAAGTGTTAGACTACAGATACTAAGTAGACTACAGATCTAAGTACTTTTAGTTATACACTTTATTGTGTTTTCACCCACTTAGAAAGATTAAGCAAAATTAAACAATTTAAAATAAATTTAACTACACTTGGAAAAATTAAAATAAACTAGAACATTTAGGAAAATTTAAATAAATTAAGTTAAACTAAAGCATTGAGATAAAACTTGACTAAACATAATTATTTAGGTTAAATTTGGTTAGACTTGGCAAAACTTGGTTAAACCTAATTATTTAGGTTAAATTTGATTATTTTTGGTAAAATTTGGAAAATTTTAGATAAATTAAGTTAAACTAGGATGTTGAAGCAAAATTTGGCAAAACTTAGCTATTTGGGTTAAACTTGACAAAACTTAAATAAATTAGGCTAAACTAAGGAATTGAGATAAAATTTGGCAAAATTTGACAAAACATTATTATTTAGGTTAAACTTAGTTAAACTTGGCAAAACTTGGCAAAATTCACATAAATTAGGTTACACTAGGGTATAGAGGTAAAACTTAACAACATTTGGTAAAGCATGGCTAATTTGGTTAAATATGGCAAAACTTAACAATATTTAACTAAACATGGTTATTTATGTTAAATTTGGCTAAACTAGGGTATTGAAAATAAACTTGGCAACATATAATTGAATTGGGCTAAGTTAAAATATTAAAACAAAACTTGACAAAAATTGGGTAAAATTGGTTAAATTTGGCTATTTGGGTTAAACTTGGTCAAATTTGGCAAGACTTCGTAAAACTTGGTTATTTAGGTGAAACTTAACTACATTGGCAAATTTTAGAAAAAATTAGTTAAAATTAGGATTTAAAAAAAAAAACCTGGCAAAATTTGGTTAAAAATGGTTATTTGGGTTAAACTTGGTTAAATTTAACAAAAATTGGATAAATCAAACTAAACTAAGGTATTGAGGCAAGTCTGCCCAAGATCACTCCTTTAAACCAAAATTTAAAGTTCCATGCATATAGATTTGACAAAATTTCCCTATGGTCCAAAAATTATTCCAATATTATTGGGTGATAATTTTATAAATACACAACTTTTTTAAATGACCAATATATTACCTACACCCATTTCCAAACAAAACCATTCTAACATAGATGGGGTGTTAATTTTATAAAAGGCTTTTTTATAATAAAAAAAAGGGTATAACTCACCTCATTTCCAAACACAACTATTCCAATATTAATGGGACATTTTTAAAATTTTCTCTAGGTGGGTGTAACTACCCTCCTTTCCAAACACGTCTCCTCCAATATTGGTGGGGCCACTTTTTATAAAAGGATACTTTTTTCTAGTGGTTGGTATAGCCCACCCCCATTTCCAAACACAACAATTCCAATACAAGTTGGGCTCGGTTTCTATGAAAGGAGCGTTTGGTGATAGAGGTGACCCTGACTGCTGGAGTATGGTGACCCATTTTGATCATAGGGGATTGGCTGAACCAAGTGGGTGTTTGGTAATGGGTGTTTCTACCTACCCTGGGCCAAGGGTCTTGATAACTGGACCACTGATAACTGGCCAACTTTGATTAGTATATGGCCAACTTGTCGGTGGTTAGCTTTGGGACAAAAATCCAATTTGGAAGCAACCTCTAGTCAAAGGAAAATGCTAGGTAAGCTTAAATAAACTTGTATTTACATGTGATTGTTCACATGCATGAGGTTTATTAGTTGCCCTGGCAATGGACCTTAGGACTAATTGTCCATGCTTATCTAGCCTTGGGTCATTGAAATTTTGTGAGGCCCAAACATATTAGTACAACACATGTCAGAAGCCTGGGGTTTGATGTCAAAAGCCTGGGCCCAAGTCCAAGAGACCTTGCTTCACAAAAATTGCAAATACAAAGATCTCTAATGGAGATTGCAAATACAAAGATCTCTAATGGAGATTGCAAACACAAAGACTTCTATTGAAAATAGGAAACACCCAATTGGAAATCTGATCAAAACTGTTCTCGATTTTTCAGACATCTCTTTGTAAAAACCTACTTGGTAAAGCTAGTAAACTGGAGGTTGGGCCTCCTGGGCTGGGCCCCAGCTTTTGACATGTGTTGTACTGGGTATGCATGGCCTCACTACAAAATCAATGACCCAGGTCTAGATTTTCATGGTTATTGAGACCATGAGTCAAATGGGGCAATTTGTAAACCCCATGTGTGTGAACAACCACATATAAATACAATGAAATTTCAGTTCACCTAGCAATTTTTCTCTGATGTAGAGGAAGTTTGTTTTGGGATACTAGATTCTTAGTGGACAAACATGAATGGGCCAGGGCTTGGCACAAATGGCCTTTTTTCTATTTGTGGGTGAAAATGTGTCTTCCTTGTTCAACATACCATCCATTCAAACATGGTGTGTTGGTGGGTGTTGATTCACTTTGGGCCTGTGATTTGGCCTTATATCACCCTTTGGCAGCATCAAACACAAAAGTCTCAAGATACTGACAAGTTCAAAAAGAAGCCAAATGATGACACAAATGTCAATTGAATTTCATCATGAATGACTCGTGGGATCTTGTTGCCCAATGAGACTGAAATCCCAAAAGTGCCCACCATTAAAACTTTGACAATGGCCTGATATGTATACTGGTTCTTTACTTTTATGAAGAACCTCCACTTTCTGTTCTCAAAAAGTTTCTGAACAGTTATGGTTCCAGTTCCAGTTCCACACATAGATGGGACCTGGAATCTGGTCTGCGTCTGGTACTTCAAAAAAAAGTTTGATTTCGGTTTTGGTTCCAGTTTTGAAAACTCAGAGCTAGTTCTAGTCTGATTCCAGAAAACCCAAACTGGAACTAGTGATTAACTGCTGGTTATCCCGATCTGTTTCCCTCACTTCTAGTGATTAAACCTTACAAATCTTTATTAATAAACACACCGAAGATTAGGAAAATGTGGAATAAGGAAAAGGGAAAAGTTCCAGGATGTCAAGTTAGCTCAAACTAGATGTTAAAATCTCTCCATGTCAAAAATCGACCTCTTGTAGTCGGTTGGCCAAATTTTTCCATGTCAAAAATCGATTACTTGCAATAGGTCAAACGTGGTGATGTGAGGTGTGTCCTAAAAGGGCGGAAGTTGAAAAATAACTAATCTTATGGCTATCCTTTGACTTAAAATGGAGGATGCTTGCATCCTTTGCAATATGATTGAAACTTTTTGATGAAGAAAAGTAACCAAGACAGAAACATAAAGGCCCTTTGATTTTTTCAAGCTTTAAATGACATTCGCACAATCATGTAAAAACACATTAGCCGATTTGTGTAAAAATCCAAATATCTCAATTGCTAAAAGGAGGAATTGATCAATGGGACGTTAGTTGTGATAAGTCTTTTTTTTTATTTGAGCCACAAAAGAAATGCCAAATCCTTGAATTGTGCAAGATGAAGGAAATAAATCCACTCGTGTTGGGTCGGTAATGACAATGTTGGCTAGAGTGTGAATGTCATCTTTGATGAGCACAGTGTCAATTCGTTGATGAAAAGAATTGAATGTGATTGAAAAAAATGCATGTAGTTGTTCTCATCCCATGTGGAAGCTAACATCTTCTGTAATAGCAGCAAAGGTGTTACAAATCGCATCAGAGGTTCCTATGTGTTCGTTGTTATGAGTGCAACATAAAAGATGGATACCCATAGGGTCAATGGGATGTGTGCACACGCATCGAAAGATACTTACAATTAAAAAATGGGGTAATCCAAATTACATTTGAAATGTTTTAAAATAAATTGGGAAAGATAATTGAAAAGTTGAAAAGACTAGTTGAGTTATAAGCCAAAGTGTCTACCCCTGAACCAAAACATGATAAAATTCAAGCATGATGGGCTTCAAATCTCCCATCAAAGAACATGTTGAAAATCGTATAATGGTGTAGGTGTTCTAAGATGGAATTTTGAAATCGAACCATTCGTTGCCCAATGAGTTGTTTAAACATAAGAAGACACACACAAAGTGAGGGTGGTAGAAAATCACATGTTGCCTTTAAATATTGATGGAAAAGAAAAATGTTGTTGATTTGTGCTAAGGCTTCAAAAAGGAAGGGACATTAATCAATCATAAAACTAACGACTATGATTGAAACTACAAGGGCCCAATTCTTTAAATATGTTGTTAGGGCAATGGTGATAATCAATATGAACTCAATGTCACCAAAAATTATTAGGAAAAAAACTTGTTTACTAACTACAAGTCTTTTAAAGCTATCAAGAGATTTTGAATCCAAGAAGCATCCAAACACTTGAAGGAAGGAAGAGTCAAAACAAATAAAAGATTTTATAAAATTGAAAAAAGGAAGTGTGTATCATAAGAGATATGATGGTCATTGCACGAAACAATAAATTAGAATTCTAAAAGCTATCTGAACATCGTTCAATCTATGAAAAAAGTTGAAATGTCGAACATCCTTCAACATAACATTTTTAACGAAAAATGATATGAATGATGATGTGCACAACAAAACCTTAAAACTTTGATTCCTTTTGATGAAATGATAAATTAGGATGAAATGTTGAAATCAAACAAGTTAAAAGGTGACCATGTTATACATTTTTGAAGTTGAATAAAAAGACCTCTTTTACAAAAAAACTGGTTCAACTTCCAATTCCCATTTCACACATAAGTAAAACTGAGAACCTAGTTCTTCAAAGGGAACCAATTTCAATTCCAGTTCCAGAACCAGTTCCGAAAATCAGACCCAATTCTGTTCCAGACTTTATTTACTACCCGGAACAAACAAACGATTTCTAACACCCCAAACTGGGGTACACGTATGTAATATGTACCTTTCTTCCAGAAGCCACTTTTGATCAACTGACCCTCTCGAGCAAAAAGCCAATTTGGCACACTTCCTATGACTACCCGGCGGCTCGTCACGAACAGCTCACGTACGTCCCCTTCCTTTTCTTTCGCCGCAGCGCGTCTCTCCCACACCCCATCCCGTGCGCCTCTTCCAATTCTTCACAAATTTCCACCTTCCTCTTCAAGTTCGTGGTCAATAATGCAAAAGTAAAATGTTGTAAATTTAAGTGCCAATAAAATAGAGGTACGTTTTTGTCATTGCTGCTAACTTATTTACCGTCGACGACTTCGCCGGAGTCGACATCCAGCAACGCTTATCTTCGGTCAAGTGTGCAGATGTCGAGCGGTGGAGCAAGGTTGCGGTCTTACTTCCTTCCTTACTTCCATTGCGGTCTAAATTTTTATTATGTGCATCTCTTTACCACTTTTGCACTAACGTTTATTCTTCCTTATGTCGGCAGTGGAGAGTAATTTCCATAGTTGCCTGCAGGAAAAATTTCAGATCCTGGTAGTATATTAGTGTATGATTCGTTTGTGCATAGTCATGAAATTGCAGCTTCAAGAAATTCATTCGGGCAGCTCAAGAAATATTTTGAAGACTTGGGTTTTTGAGCTCTAACGTATCTTTGTTATTGCTCATCGCTTTCTGACTGACTGACGACTACCGGACTTATCTCATGTTCCTGACTGCATCAGATTGGCAATGGAGGCGGGGGAGGAGAAGGAGGAGGAACCAGCGCCCGAGAAGGTGAACAGTACACTAGAGGAAGCTCATGAGGGATCTGTACTCGATCATTCCAATACAGGCACCACTTCAAAACAGACTGCTTGGGTGACAACAGGCAGAGGGACTTGGAGACACGCCGGCTTTCATTTGGCCACCACCATTGCTACGCCCGCGGCGTTTGCACCTCAACCCTCTGCCATTGCCGCCTTGGGCTGGCCTGCTGGTGCGTGACCCCATGCTAGTAACCTCCTAGAGTGCTAGATTATCTGAAGCAGAGTCCTCATGAGGTGCCAGGGCCTTCCAATTATTACCTGGCGGGGAAGAACTACGAACCTCGAACTTCGAAAGTCTATGACATTTTTTTTTAGAGCCATAGCAATTGATATATCAGCTGATACAAAGAACGTAGAGACCTTGAGATATACGTAGTAACGTAGCTTCCGGAAAGCCTGCAGCCTGCAGATCATCTGGGATTTGTAGCCGAGTACCTTAATCCACAACCCTGGAGAAGTTTGCCGAAGGGTCTCACCCCCTTTACTGTTGTTGTCCTTAGCCATTCCGTTATGGCTTTTGCTTTCTTTGGGTTGGGCTTCACTTCCTCCCAGGACAGCACATGTCCCAAAAAGTCCATCTCTAACCGTGCAAACTCAGTATTTGCCTGGTTCTTGTAAAGCTTTTTTTCTAGAAATCAAATTTCACTGAATATTGACGAAGGCAAGGGGATTGAAGTGCAGGAGTAATCAGCTTGGTGATGGGCACATTGGTGACAAGCTATTGCAGTCTGTTGCTGGCCAATCTGTGGGACTACAATGAACCCAACCGCTATGTTCGCTACCGTGACCTTGGTCGTGCCATTTATGGTACAGTACAAGCTCTGAAATCACATCTCTAGTACTGTACACAAAATCTCTCCTATCATATGCATCATCGTGCTCAGGAATCCTCCATCGCCCCCAAAACTGCCCTCAGCAAGTGGAAAACCGTCAGTGTCAGATCTGTGTGAATGCAGATCGCTGCACTCTCTGCAGGGGGCAAGTTTTGTAATATGCTGTGTGATTCTGTGAAGAGGGGGAAGCTTTAGGTTGCTATGTTGACCACAGTCTAGTGATGTTCTGATCCATGTCTCTTGAGTTCTAGCCAACATCATGACTGAGTCTTGGGCCCCCCTTGCTTCCAGATAATGTTACAGATATAATTACTCTGGATCATGCCATTTTTGTACAATGTTTTGCCCAGATTTTGGGTGGATTATTGAAAATCTATACCCAGTGGCATTGGGACTTGGGAGCTGATGAAGTCAGTGGGTACAGACCTCATGGCAGCTTGTCACTGCTGATGGTGATGAAAAAGGTGATGGTTTGACTCTTTGTGAGTGACTCTCACAAGGTTATGACCGCACTTGTTGTGTCACATTAATTTCAAAAACTTATTGTGAAGATTTTTCTGCAACTTCATAGATGTATGTTTGAAGTTGTTGTGCTCACAGTCAATGTTGTCTCAATGAGTTGTCTAATTTGAAACATGGTTCCAAACTTGCAAGAGCTTCTTATCCCTGAAGATTTATGTATTTTCCTTCAAAGGAGATATTATATGAACTGTGAAGAAAATTTTACAGTGATGTGATGGTTTAAATGGAATGAGCAGGAAGGACGGGGTATTGGTCTGTCACTGTCTTTCAGCAAATAGCAGCCATTGGCAACAACATCACTATTCAAATTGTTGCAGGCTTGAGCATGAAGGTCACACCCCACCAAAAAAACATCTCAATTGTCTGCTGCTCAATGCAGTACTTGGCTTTCAGAATTACAATTTTACAAATTTTATGCAACAAAGTGATGATCACTATGAAACCTTCAAAACCAATACCGTAGAGCTTTCATAGCAAGACCATCACTTGGAGTTTTTAGGGCCCTAAGTGCCCACAAGACAAATCTACAGTAATCCTGCAAGAAGATAAAGTTCTAATTCTTTGTCCATGTCTGAATTTTTGATGCAACGTCAATCTGACACAATGCCCCCCCCCCCCCTCTCTGTTTCTGCAACCAAAGATAGGACTGTTTTCTTCTTTTAAAGACAACACTCTTTTGGTGGACATTTTATGTGTATAGTGACCTGATTTGTTGGGTGCATATGATGCAGGCAATCTTTGTGACATATAATACCTCAGACCCGTCAAAGGTAACACTACAGGAGTTTATCATCATCTTTGGGGTTGCACAACTTGTACTGTCACAACTACCTGACATCCATTCATTGCGGTGGTTCAATGCCCTCTGCACATTCTGCACAGTGGCCTTCACCATTGTTGTTATGGGGCTCTTGATTCATGCAGGTATCACCTGTTCACCCTCTCTACATTTGAGCTCAAGTTTGTGACTCTTGGGTCTGACAGTGTGTCCCTTTGGCACTCATCATGTTTCAGTCCCCATGACCAAAGGTCGGGAAGTTGATGATTAGCCCACAATATGTACCAAAAGGTGAACTTTCAAAATTGCTGGCTTCTAAGCATATGTGCATTGCCAATTGTGAGTGCAAAAGTTAATAACCTCAGGATGTAATCTTGCTTTGAAGCAAATGTTTTAAAATGGTAGGTTTTACAAGTGCACAATTGGATCTGAATGTTCAAGTCACCAACAGTGGTGAAGTCAAACTGACCATCAGCCTCTTTGAAATCTTGGGATTCTATTGTGGTATGATAATTTGTGGGTGGTGTACAGGGCAGAATAAAGATGGGCCTACAGACTATGGAGTGCATGGAACACCAAGTAATAAAGTGTTTGGGATTTTCCTTGCACTAGGCACAATAGCTTTCTCCTTTGGTGATGCAATGCTTCCAGAAATACAGGTACAGAAAATGCCAATCTCAAAGCCTAAAGATCTGAGTTACCTTTGAAACTGAAGAGTGTCTTTCTTTTGTGTTATCAATTATGGTTGTGAATTTCAGAGTTTAGAATTTAGAAAAAAGTTGGATTATCTTTGACACGTACTGTAATGCCACAGGCAACAATCCGGGAGCCAGCAAAGAAGAATATGTACAAAGGAATATGCTTGGCATACTCTGTGATCACAACCACATACTGGCTAGTTGCATTTCTGGGATACTGGGCTTTTGGCTTTGCTGTACAAGCATATGTTGTCAACTCCTTCAGCGGTCCCAACTGGGCCATCACTATGGCCAATGTCTTTGCTGTTATTCAGGTGGCAGGTTGCTTTCAGGTGTGCTATAAGCGTATAACCCATTATCACATTCCCAATAAATCAACATCTCTTGTGCATGGTTTTCTGTCAGTGCTAGCCAACATCATAACTGAATCTTCTCCCCCCCCCCTCGCACCCCCATTGCTTCTGGAAATGCAACAGAAAAACTAAGGAAACACATTTTCGGCATATTATCGTATATTTATCCACACCCAAAAATTTATCAGGAGTTGATGAAGTCAGTTGGTAGTTAGTCATCATGGCAGTTCATCGCAACACAAGATGACAATGATCTGACACTTTGTGAGCGACTCTCATGAGGTTATGATTGCACTCAGTTGTCATGTTACTTTCAAAATTGTTGTTGCAGAGATTTTTCTGCAGTTTCGTAGATATGTTCTGATGATCTCTTTTGCCCACCACAACAACAGAACATAATATTTGAGGAGGATGCTGTTGAGGAAATTAGTAGTGAAGAATTCAATAACAGCCAAATTGACAAGAAGTTTAGGATTTCAGGAAAGTCCTAGAAAATTTATCATGCATACATTTTTCTTAGATCTTGATTGTTACATTTATGAATCTCATTTCATTTCACAGATCTACTGTCGACCAACTTACCAGTATTTTGAGTTCCAGCTCTTGAACCCAAAGCAACACCGGTGGTCACTTTACAACAGCTTGGCCCGGCTACTGGTAACCTCAATATACACAGCACTGGTCACCCTGATTGCTGCTGCCATGCCATTTTTTGGTGACTTTGTGGCACTCTGTGGAGCCATTGGGTTCACACCTCTTGACTTCATTTTCCCAATACTTGCTTTCCTCCGAGTCAAGAGGCCCAAAAGTCCAATTTTCTGGGCATTCAACATAGGGATCGTAGTCTTGTACACACTGGTAGCCATTTTGGGTGCAATTGGTTCCATCCGGTATATTGTTAAGGATACAGTACACTATCACTTCTTCCAGAATCAGTGATTTTTAATTTTTTCTCATTTTCAGTGTTTTTTAAAAGGAAAGGAAATTACAAGTCTATCCAAAAGAAAAATTAAAGATGTAAGTTGAATGTGTTGTAACAGCATTCTTATGAAGAATCCTAGGCTTTCACTCATTTGTATAGTAATACTTGTAACCATTTTGTTATTGTCCAATTCAAGAGATGTTATCTTGGCAATGGCTGCCTTTAAAATGTTCATATTTTATGTAAGCATTATATCGACTCCCATAGCTACATATTTTATGATTAAACTTTGGATCATAGAACCAAGTTTTTGCATTTTCAATGCTCATACCATTACTTTTCATTGTTACATAAAAAAAATTCATTGGCAGAAAATATTTTATTTATCAATAAATCATTGATGTGAGCATAAAATAGTTGTATTACAATCAATTTTTGATAATAAATTGATATCTGAAATATAACAATGTGATTAATTTCATTTTGTGTGAGTTGTTTAACATGAATGGAGTTTTTTAAACTCAAGATAAATAAGATCTATAGTATGTCTAATAGAACTAGTTGAAGTATGATGCATTGCCATTGATCAACATGGACTCATTTAAATATCACAAGTTTTACAACAAAATTTTAGGAGAATGTTTACATATTGTAAGTAATTGTGCTAAATCATCTACTAATAATACTCACACATTTGTAAATGAATTTGCATTACTTTGAGCTTGTTTCAAACATTGTTATGTTGCAAAGAGCATGGTATTAGTCATCATTGGCATTTCATCAATAATAATGTGCATGCTTTAAGAAATTTTGTAATTGATCACTTGATTGTGACAAAACATTAAGATAAACACATATTGGTATTTTAAATTGAATATGTACAATGCAAGCATATTGTGATAATCGTAAACTGCTAGTTTGAATGGTCATTGTTAATAGCACAATTTTATCTTGCATTTTGAAGATAATGTGTGATTTTTTAAAAGAATGTTTTCCCACTTTCAGGTGTTGTTTCTAATATATGCAATCTTACTAATTGTTCAATTAGAATGTTCAACATCTTTAGTTGATCACAATTAAGCACATAATTTTATATTTCATCTTTGAAATCATGTCGAATGTATTTTGTAGCATTTGACAGACTTTCATTTCCATTTAATTCATATGTGAACATTATTTCATCATGTTTTGAAAGTGGATCCAAATATGGGTAGTTTTTTTAAAACATTTGAAAAAGTTGTGTTTGTTTTTTATTTTCAAAAAAATTTCAATAAACATATTGTATCAAATACATGTAAAGATTCAATGTCATTTATAAATCCTCTCATTTGACATTCATGTACATATGAAAATTCAAGATTATTTTCTGAAAACAAATCTTTTTCATCACAAAATGATATTCTCTATAATAAAATGCTAAAGGAGGCTTCTCTACATATAATAGAGTGAAAATTTGTAAATCATACTAATTTATTATTTTTATAAATAATGAAAGCAAGGTGATCTTTCCAAAATGTTGATACATAAAATATAATTTACGATCATGTGCATGTAATTCAAAATATTTTTTTAATTTTACTTCTTCAAATGCAATAGATTTAAAAATATACATATATATTGGACGAAAACCCAAAATTCTTGATTTGTTGATTAATTTTATACGAAGTAATGGTGGTTTTGAATTAATGTATTTAACATCTCAACTTTTGTGTATGATGGGTATTTGTAAATATATATAAGTGTTGTTCTTGGAAGTGATACAAATTTTGATACGATCAAAGTAGAAATTAATTGTAATTATGTTTTAGGTACATTTTTTAAACCAATCTTTTTGCATTTTTTATTAAAATTTAAATAATGTAAAATATTTCTATATGTCATTGTTATTTTAATAAAACTGAGAATGAAATTAAGTAAATATTTAATAATTTAATATGATGGTCATATAATGGGGATTACCTACATTGGGAGTTTCTCAACTTCAACTATAACACTCCTATGTCACTTGCCACCCTATCTGTTAAAAAATTCTCAATGGGGACACTACTTGCTAGGGTCACTGGGCCACACAGTACCCCTTCCCCTTGGGTTCTCTTGGGTTCATAGCATCTCTGAAAAATTGAGCTCCAAAGGTGATAGTAAGCCACTTTTGAAACCTTTTTCAACTTAGTGGCCTGTTACCTCAGAAAGCCACTTTAGTGACTTGTAACCATTTTTTTCCCTCAACATTCTACAAGGCTAGAGAGTTACAAATTCACTATTTCCTTGGCCTTCTCTACACCCATGCACTTGTCTTGGGCTTTTTTTTAACACCCGGCCACTTGTTTTTGATGGTTCATAATTCACACCCATTGTTTTAATACGAAAATAATAATTATTTTTTAATGAAAATAACTGAATAAACATGTCTAAATTTTCATTATCACATGTTTCATGTTGCACATAGTTAACACAAGTTAAATGTTGTACACTGTTTTTGTAATATTGTTGAATAATACAATGTTGCATCAACAAAACACAACAAGAACAAAATGTGAAGACAAAAAAATTTGCTCCCTTGCCTTGATAATAAGATTAAATCATGATTATTAATTTAATATTTTCTGGGCTAAATACCATAGTATACAGGGGCAGCTTCAGCACATGTTTGCCAAATAATTAATTCATTAATAGGAAGATTCCATTTCGAAAAATAGAACATTTAGAATATTTTTAAGAGACTCTTCATTTTTCCTTCACACACAAAAACAAAATTGTTCTTAAAGAAAAAATAAAATTTGAAAATTTTAGCATTTTAAAAAAATAATGTAATTTGTGCTGAAGCCACCAAGATACCAATTTGTACTGTGCAAAGGTACTGCAGTGTAGGTAGCCACAGTGACAACTCCCTCAAAAAGGTGAAGGTACCAATCCTCTGTAGCCCAACAAAGGACAGTTCAACCAGCCAACAACACTCGGAGCTACACGCCAATGCATTCTTGGCACCCAGTTCATTTTTTTATTTTACTTTTATTTTATTTTGTTGGTATTGTCATTTTGCCCAACATTATACGATGTTCAACACTAATTAATTCCTAAGAGGGTGAGCCCAAAAAATTTAAAATAAAATAAAATAAAATAAAAATCCTAAGAACAATTTGCCAAGAATCTTCAACTTTAAGGTCCAGTTCAAAACACAAGATTAACTTTGAAACTTAATGGATGACTTACCATAGTTATTGTCAAAATTCTGAAATATTCAAATTGGGGCTGCCAGACTCTTGTTTTTTTCAAAATTATTATTATTTTGACAAGATTTGTCGAACATAAGTGGTAGGTACAGTATGTGCACATACGTTGTCCTTATCTGCAGGCAGTACAAAAAGTTCTGTCTACATCTTTTTTTTCCCTGACTGCCCTTTTGTCCGATCAAGAGGTGCCTTGGTGGTGCCCAGACACATCTTGGTGCTGCACAAAAACATTTTGAATCTTGTTATGCACATTCTGGGCTTGTAATGGGCGCCATCACAAGGGCAGATTAAGGGGGAAAAAAAAAGAAGCTTTTGTACTGCTTGCAATAATATCAACTATGTGCATGTATAATATTGGTGGGTCATTTTGTGCAAAGGAATAAACAATAAACAACAAAGGGTGTGTCACACTGTGACCTTGCCATTTACATTAACAAGCATCTTAAGGCAAAAGAAGAATTATGAGAATTCAAATACTTCATCATGCAAAAATATAATCTTCAAAAAATCCTCCAAAAGAAACCAAAATCCTTCAAGATATTAGAACTCTAGAACTAATCTCAAGTTTCAACACAAGCCAAAATATCATCTTTCAAAAATCCTCATATAAAAATAGACCTATTATTACCTAGGGTGTCAAAATACACTTAAGCTACTATACTATATAATGAATCTAAATACAATATCCTTGCCTTGGTAGGCAACGCCAACAAACAAACAGCTAGTAACGTAATGTCTCTCTGCCTTAAGAATAGATCCAAAAAATTAAAAGAAAAAGACAAAACAAACTACATGTCATTCATTGCGCAGCCTCTTCCCCACTTAAGGCCAGAGCCAATAAACAAGGGGTTCACTGATGTGGGTCAAAGACTGTTTGTCTTTATTTCAACATTTCAATTTCAACAAAGACGGACATGTGCAATTTGAAATAGCTACTGCTGCAGTTTGTGGAGTGAAATTCCACAGGACTAAGAAATTATCACCTTTCCAACACAAGTCAGCAAATTGTTTTTCATTTGTTTTGCAATACTTGGGCTCAAGTTCAGTCTGGCCCATTATTCTCATTATTTTTTTGGTTTGTTCAAAGAACAAACAACAAAAATCCAGAAAGTGCTGCCGCTGCTGCTGCTGCTGCTGCAGCAAGACACTACTACTGGCCCACACGTTGGAGAATTTTCACTGACTTGCTGCTGCTGCTGCTGCAGCAGCAGATGTGTTTGTCTTCCAACTTCCCAAATTTTGTCTCAAACTTGAAAACGTAAAACAAAGAACTTCGAGGAACAAAACGGACTAAGAAGCAAGCAAGCAACAACAAGAAGTAGCAACAAGAAGTAGTAAGGAGCAAGATGGTGATGGTTTTGTGGGGAGCAAGAAGATGATGGTGATGTAGAAGGGACCAAGAGGTTGATGGTGATGATTGGAGTAAGGAAGATGATGGTGATGAGGAAGAAGGGAGCAAGAAATGAGGTTGAGTGCAAATTGACATGGGCTGCGGCCGCTACTGCTGCTTCCAGAATGAATTTGTAATGCTGTTTGCAGGTGCTTGTTGGGGTGCTAGCATTTGGGTTGAGTTTGTCCGTAAGACCAAGTATCTATGTGATGGACCCATTGATGTTACTGTTGTAGGTTTTTTCTTTCTTTGGTGTTACATAGTTTTCTTTATTCTAAAGGAAGAACATTCGTTTTGATTGAGTTTCATGGAAAGAGCTTCTTCTTCTTCTTC